>Ga0114996_10000905_pt1 | contig 40687 bp, 31 predicted proteins | sample ArcticOcean_MG_C_4_FD_87039 | JGI IMG/M metagenome (GOLD analysis project Ga0114996, IMG submission 87039) | Marine microbial communities from western Arctic Ocean - ArcticOcean_MG_CB4_134 | ecosystem: Environmental > Aquatic > Marine > Oceanic | place: Arctic Ocean: Canada Basin | collected... | reverse complement strand
TCCACCGTGACAATCCGGAGCCCATTCTCCAGTGTGTGCAGTTCAAACCCTTCGGTGGAATGAGAGGATGGCTCACGCTCTGGTAAGTGAGCACAGCCAAGGCTGATGGACGCGACAACGAGAAGAATCCCATGCCATTTCCGCCCTACAAAAGGGGCCACTTGACTCATCACTCCCAACTCTCGTCGGGCAACACCAAGGCGGCAGTCCCCAGTACAAATTGTTTGTCGAGCGGAGAGAGCATTACACAACTCAGAATGTCCGCAGAGCGTGGCTCCAAATCGCAGAGCATCAATACATCCGTGCTGGGTCCGGGGTGGTCGTCTTCGTTGTCTTCTATCGTTACGAAAAGTTGGGTGGCTCCTCGCAAGTTTGCAGAGATTCGAAAGCGGACACCACTGATGAATCGGCCAAATTGATCCACCCCATCAACAACACCAAGTTCGCGGTCTGGATTGTCGTAATCCACCACGGATTTGATGAAACTTCCGCTTCCAATGGGGATGAGTTGAACGTCGAAGCGGCGCAGGGAGACCACGCCGTCGTTGATTGCTGCAAACACTTCGTAGTGCTTACCCACTTCCGATTGGGTCACAACAAGATTGAGCGTCATTGTGACCAGAGTTCCCCCGCTGCTTTGACAACCCCACATCAACCCGATCAAGCCCATCAACAGGACCCATGACAAGCCCTGTCGATTGGATGGGGTGCTGTAATGGGTCTCTACCATTGCGCGCTTGCCTCCAATACGAAGCTCAGCCGAGGCTTCGGTTGGGTGTCGGTCATGATGCGATCATCAAAGAAAAAGTCCGGATCGGAGTATTGGACATTGAGTGCGTTGTATACCCAGGCATCAACGTCCAGAAAACCAAAGAGCTTGCGGCTACCAACGCCGACCCGTAGCAGGGCCACGGGATTGACCTTGGTGACTACAATACCCGTGGGCGTCACCGACGTGGAACCAGGAACAGGTATGAGGGATCCGACAGGATTTCCTAATGAAGCGGCACGGTTTAGATCTTCCATGGCCCCTCGAAGTGTGAGCACGCTTGCGAATACGAGACGTTCATCGAAGAAGCTAAGTTGCCCACCGGCGTTCAGGATGTGGTGAGCAATGTTGCGCAATCGCCCGATCTCTGAATCCACCACGTCAACAAAGTAGTAACTGAGCCAGAGTTCGTGATCCCCTCGGAAGCGCAAATTGCCCAAGAACTCTGCGGAGTGAATGTCTCGATCCCCGCTGTTTTCATACCGGCCGCCCACATTGGTGATCACGGCATTCATGCGCGTGTAGGCATAGTTGGTACGCAAATACAGCCGCTTAATCATGCCCACGTTTTCCAGCAGCCGCATGTTGATTTCTACCTCCACCGATCGGCTGCGCTCCACATCCAGATTGGGGTTGCCTTCGTAGGTGACGCCGCTCAGCAACCCAGATGCCACCGATGTGGATTGGAAATCGGGAGGCCGAAATCCTTCACCGTAGGTTGTTTTTAGGAAAACATTGTCGCTCAAACTCGCCACGACTCCGCCGGAAAACAGGAGGGTTGGCGCGTAGGTCGAGGAAAACTGGCTTCGGACACCGAACGAAGTCGTGAGCCAGTTGGTCATCCGCCATTCGTCGGTTAAGTAGAGCGCACCAATGATTCGGTCCGCGTTGGTCAACGCTTGTTCAGTGACAGAGCAGGGCCGGTTGCTGTCCAGTTGAGGACGCCACTCGAAGGGATCAAGGCAGTCGGAACTGGTCGCGCTCGGACCCATACGGGGATCGAACGACGTGAGCATGGTGGCACTGCTCACGTCACCGGAGATTTCCGCTCCGTAGAGAAGGTGATGATCGTGAGGCAGAAAATGATCGAAATCGAGGTTGATGCCCGTTCGAAAAACGTGGTCCACGGACAGTTTTGTTGTGGCCCCTTGGGCCAGAATGTTGGATCGAGGAAACACACCTAGCGGATCATCATTGAATCCCCAGGATGTGAAATGCGCCAGGATGCTTGTGCCAAATTGCTCGTTTGCAAACCGGTCAGCGTACTGCATATTGACCGTGTGCAGGAATCGTTTTTGTTTGGAAACGAGCGCGTCCGCGCTGACCGCAGTGCTTGGGTCACTCAAGTAATTGCCGGCGAGCACTTCACCGCCGGACGACAGCTCTCGAAACTCCTGATCCCAGCTTGAGCTCCAGTGGAGGGACAGTGGCCCCGCGTGTACATTGGCCATCGCGTTGACGAAATGATCTCTGCCGTAGGGTTTTGTGGTGGTTGGCAGTGGAATCATGATGGTTGTGCCGTCTGCGGCGGGTTGTGGGAGCGGGCCCAGTACGTTTTGCGTCCCTACCCTCAGCTCGGGGCCCTCAGTGGTGTAATAGGTGGCACCTATGTGCACGGAGAGCCAATCGTCCAAGAACGAATCTCCGTAGGAAGCATGGACTTTGGCGCTTCGCCTCGCGCCAGAACCATCACCACCTCCCGTGCGAATCTTTGTCCCCCGGCTCGAGGTGCTGTCGTGGGTGATGATGTTGATCACACCGAGCAAGGCGTTGCTTCCCCACAGCACACTTCCGGGCCCGCTGGTCACCTCAATCCTCTTCACCATGTCGAGTGGGATCCGTCGATCGATTGCGGCCGCATTCTTGAGCGGATCGACAATATTCACACCGTCCAACAACACGAGAACGGTCCGCGGAATCCCTCGTGTCAGACTCTCCTTGGTCCATCCATTGTACTGCCACCGGTCGCCCTCGAACCCGGGGATGGTTCGGAGAACATCATTGATGGTCCGATATCCCCGATTCTGGATGTCTTTTCTTGTAATGACAGTGATGATGGCCGGGGCCTGCTGGATTGTGGTTCGCTTCTTAGCGGCAGCTTCGACCACATCCCGTTCATCCAACTCAAAATCCATCACGATGGGCTGAGGGTCCTGGGGAGTCTCTGAATTGTCTTGTGCCCAGGCAATCGATGGGCAGAGTAGCGCAGGGAGTATCAGCAACGCCGTCCACCGAGGTCGCTCTTGCTGTACTGCACTTTTCCGCAACGAACTCTCCCTATGCAGATCGGGTGGGTAGATTATGCATCTCCACCCAGGCGTCGTTTGACCTTGGTTTTTAGACTGCGTATTGCCTGTGAGTTCAGTTGAGATACGCGAGACTCAGTGACGTTGAGAACGCTGCCGATCTCTTTGAGATTCATCCCTTCAAAGTAGTACATCTTCACAACCAAGCGCTGTTTTTCCGGCAGTGTATCATTGAGCTCTTTGATCAACGTGCGGATGTTCTGGTCATGAAGGAGCTTGGATGGATCCGAAGCGGTCGTGTCACGGATGATCGTGTCAAAGCTTCTCGATTCGCCATCGGTGCTCGGTCCCTGGTTTTCGTACGAAAGCAACAAGACGGGTTTCAGCTTATCGAGCAATTTGAAGTATTGATCGAGGTCCAAGCCCATCTCTTTGGCCACTTCGTCCGGCGTGGCCTCTCGTCCAAATTGACGTCGGAGTTGCTGCTGCATTCCGGTGAGTTGGGCGGACTGCCGACGCACAGACCGTGAGACCCAGTCCATGGCGCGCAATTCGTCTAGAATCGCGCCTCGAATACGAATTTCGGCGTACTTCTTGAAGTTTTGGCTCTTGGACGCATCGTACTTGTCGATAGCATCAATTAATCCCATGACACCCGCACTGATCAGGTCATCGAGCTCCACAGATTTGGGCAACCGGGATGCAATCTTCGACGCGACAATCTTAACGAGTTGGACATAGCGTTCCACCAACTGATTTCGCGACATGCCGGAATAGCCATCGTCATGCGCTGGCGTTGCATCTTGTGACGGCGAGGTCTTCTTTCCCATGGATTGGCGACTCGTGACTGGTCTCATAGAATGGCTCGACGTTGAACCATTCTAAAGTCGATGCAGGGATACTATGAACCGTGTCGGCTGGTGTCAATGAGTGCCGAGAGGGTTAACGTGTGGTGGTAAATAGTGTGTTCGGTGCGGGCGACGTAGAGTCCCCTTTTGTACAAATCTCGAGGATGAGTTGCTGAAGGTGCAACTCTGCCGCAGCGCGACTCGATTTGAGCAATCGGTCGGTCTCAAAGAGGCGGTGAAAGAGAGTTTCATAGTTCGCGGGTGTAAAGAGTTTGGCCTGTCTTAGGAAATCACGCAGGAAAAACGAATGCACACGGAGTTGTCGGCCGATTTGATCGGGCGACTCTCCATTCTCGAGTCCTTGTTGCGCCTCCCAAAGTCGTCGGAAATGACGGGCAATCATCGCGACAATCCGAATCGGAGCTTCTTTGGATTCCAACATCGCCGCCACAACTTGAAGTGCTTCGGCGGTTTGTTTTCGTCCCAGAGCATCAGTCAATTCAAAGATGGAGTGCACCTTGGTTCTGGCGATACAATTTTCTACGGCATCGACGGTGATCAACGGGTTGGCCCCTTCCTCGCCGATGTACAAGAGTAGCCGTTCTACGGCGCCAGCGAGGGCAACCAAATCCGTGCCAATCACGGTGCTGAGTAGCTCGGATGCAGCTCCTTCGATCCGTGCCCCTCTCGATCGAACGTGACGTTCGATCCAGGAAGGTATCTTGTTTGCATAGGGCGCGCGAAAGGCCAGCACGGTTCCAATTTTCTTGGCGCGCGTGACCATCTTTAGACGTTGATCAATAGAGGCTCCGGTCAAAACCAGCGTGGCCGTGGGTGCCGGGTCCTCCAAATATGTGGCTACGATCTGGGACTGTTCGGACGATACATTGTCCACCTCTTGGACCACGACCAAACGCCGAGGACTCATCATCGGGAGGGTCTGGCAGAGTGTCACGATTTCGTCCGGATCGGTTTCTTTCCACAACAATTTGCTCTCGTTGAGTACGTCGGGTTTTCCGCCCAAGATCGCGGACCGTATTGCCCCGAGGGCGCTCCGCTTCTCGAACTCTTCGTCACCGGTCAGGACGTAGATGGGGTGGAAGTCGCCCCGTTTCAAATCGTCGTAGAGACTAGACATACAGGCTCATCGTTCCAACGTGGCAGGAGCCGCCGGCGGTATGGGAGGCTCGTTACGGATCCTGAGGTTTCGAAAGCGTGCGCGACCTTGGTACAAGTAGACACCGAAGAGGGAATAGCGATCTTTGTGTTCCGGCTCGTCGATAACGAGTTGGCCGTTGACCCATACGCGCAGGCGGTCATTGGCCACGCTGACACTGACTGGCAACCAATTCTTACTCGGTATATGCGGATGTTCATCACGAACAGTAGTGATCTTGGTCGCACTAAAGGCTCGGCGAAGCGTGACCTGATTGTGAGCAATGTCTATGAGATAATAATATGGATACTCATCGTGATAATTGTTTCCTAAGATCACACCAGCGGTGCCTTCCTCCAGTCGTATGTCGAGCGAAAAGGTAAACGACGTTCGTGGGAGCTCGCTTCGAATTAAGTAGTTGTAGTTTTCGTTGCCTCGCCCATCGATTTGTCCTCGCTGAATGGACCATTGACCACCTTCATGAATGGTCCATCCATCAATGGACTGGCCATCGAACAGGTCTTGCCAACCTTCGCTAATGGCACCAAGACTCCACAAATGGGCCTCCCAACGCTTGTTGAGATCGGTCAGATCGCTGGAAAAGTGTTCTTGAAAGGCTTCGTACCCATCACGTCCTGCTTTGATGGCCGCAAAAAATCGAGGCAGGGCCTTACGATACCGCTCGTGGTGAACCAGAAAGTCCATTAGCCCCCACGCTTCGGCGTAATACAGGTTCATGGTGGCACCACTGTACCGGTCGCTGAGGGCCGTCAGCATTTTGGGAAGACTCACAAAACTCTTGGTGTGTAAGGCGTTAAGCAAGTAGGCAATTTTTGTTTTGTTCCGAGCACCGAATCGCAGTGTTCCGTCCCGAAGCTCAAAAGAACCAAAATATTCTGCCAGACCTTCGTCGAACCAAATGGGCCAATTTTTCTTTGAGTACCTCAGGAAGTAGTGATCTTTGAACAACTCCCCCATGACGGCGTGTAGAATTTCGTGAAAATACAGTTGTAGCGAGTTGTTGTAACGGTAGGTCACGATGGTTCGCGTGGCCCCGTCATAAAACCCCCCATTGTTGATGAGTTGGGGCGCGTTTCGGTTGGCATATTGCTGATAATCGTCTTGCTTCTCGAACAAGATTACCGATGCGCGGATGGGCTGTAAGGGCTCGCCCAAAATCTTGGGGAGCATTTCCCCCAATTGCTCATAGTAGATATCGAGTTTTGTGCCTAAGTCCTTGGCATATTGACGTGGGGAATCGCTTTTCAGGACAAAGTGCTTTGTCGTATACACCTGTAGCCTGGCCGTGGCGTCTTGGGTCGAATTGGATTGCTGTTGGGCGAACACCCAAGAATGGGGAAGCAACAAAACGAAGCATGTTGCGATCAACCCTCTACGAATGCCGCGCATGTCTTCGATCTTCATGGTAGTTTTGACCCTTGTCAAGTTGTACTCATGACTTCAAATGGTCGAATATGGCTTGTTATTCCACGTGCACATAGCGACGGGCATCCTATATCAGAGTCTTTCGGGAAAGTCCGGAACATGTTGTATGGATTGGCGGGGAATCCTCGACCGTACGGGGCGAGTCCATTGACGGGTATCCTTCTCACTGATACGAAGAATGCCCAATGACGTCGGAGAGGCGGCCATGGTCAAATCATTGGTGCCCGAGCACATCGAGGGGTTGGTTCCGTACCCACCCGGAAAACCACTCAGCGAACTCAAGCGAGAACTGGGTATTTCAGATGCCATTAAACTTGCATCCAACGAGAATGCCCTAGGGCCATCGCCGTGTGCGATGGATGCCATACGGGAGGCACTGCCCGAGATGCATCGCTACCCTGATGGCGGTGTTTTCTATCTTCGACGCGCGTTATCTGAGCGGTTGGATGTGGCCCCGGAGCAATTGGTATTTGGCAATGGCTCCAATGAGCTTATCGAACTCCTTGTACGAACCTTCGGTGGTCCACAGGCCGGTATTTTGACCAGCCAGAGCACGTTTGTGGTGTACCGCTTGATTGCGCAGGCTGCAGGTATCCCCTTTGAGGCGGCACCGATGCCCAGAGAGTCGCTCACCTTTGATTTGGACGCCATTGCTGAACGCGTCACAGCCGCGACCCGACTTATTTTCCTGTGCAATCCCAACAACCCCACAGGCACGATGTTTCCTCCGGCGCAGTTGGAATCGTTCCTGGAACGTGTTGGCGACGAGCCCATTGTTGTGCTGGACGAAGCCTACATTGAGTATGTGCGGCCAGATTGGCGGCCCAACGCCCTTTCCATCGTGGCACGTCGCCCCAGAACGGTGGTCTTGAGGACTTTCTCGAAGGCGTACGGTTTGGCAGGGGTTCGGATTGGGTACGGGATCACCTCGGCCGCAATCGCCAATTATTTGGAGCGAGTGCGCCAACCCTTTAATACCAATCACTTGGCGCAGGTGGGTGCCTTGGCGGCGTTGGATGACAACGACCACCTCGAACGTGTGCTCGCGTCGACGCAGGAAGGCATGGACTTGTTGGTGCGAGGCCTGAGCTCGTTGGGTCTGAATCCGGTCCCCAGTCACACCAATTTTGTCCTCTTCCAGGTCAAATGCGATGGGCGTGAAGTCTTCGATGCGTTGCTACGCAAAGGAGTCATTGTTCGACCCATGCATGCATACGAGTTGCCCAATCACTTGCGGGTTAACGTGGGCTTGCCGGAAGAGAATCAACGCTTCTTGGATGCGCTAACACAGGTCGTGGCATGATCGACTCCCATCGCCGACTTGCGGTCATCGGCGTGGGATTGCTCGGGGGCTCTTTTGCGCTCCGCGCACGTCAATGCGGTGTGGTTTCCCACGTAGTTGGCTGCGATCTGTCGGCGCATGTCGGCACGACCGCCGGTGCGCTGGGACTCATTGATGAATTTGTCACCGATCCCCTTGAGGCTGTTAGGGATGCGGATCTGGTGTTGGTCGCCACCCCGCCCCGCGTCATTGTCGAGATCATGGAACGCATTGCGCCTGTGCTGAAAGCGCGCGCATTGGTCATGGATGTGGGTTCGACCAAACAATTGGTTCATGACGTGGACAGCATCTGGACGGGCCCTGGTTTTTTTGTCGGAGCCCACCCCATGGCTGGTACAGAGAGGACCGGACCTGATGCAGCGCACGCGTCGTTATTTGACGGTGCGGTGACTTTACTAACACCGACCGAACACACGGATTCATGGGCATTGGGTGAAGCCAAACGTATTTGGGAAGCGCTGGGGACCCGCGTTCAATTGATGGACGCCAACCGTCACGATGAGGTGATGGTGACCGTCAGCCACTTGCCCCACCTGACCGCGTATGCGCTGTGCTGTGTGGCCAATGATGTGCATGGCGAATATCCGGAGATTGAAGGCCTGTACGGCGGTGGATTCAAAGACACCACCCGGATCGCCTCCACGCCCCCCACGCTGTGGCGCGACGTGTTTGAACTCAATCAGGCCAATCTGTTGGCTGGCTTGGACCGATTTGACGCCCGCTTAGCTGCCTTGCGGCAAAAGATCGTCGAGGGGCGCTGGGATGAGGTGGAGGCAGACCTACAGGGCGCACGGAAAGGGCGTGCGTGGGTACTCTACACCGGCGACGAGCGTTCGACCTGACATGAGTGAATCAGCATCTGGCAACATTCGAATTCGGTCGGCCGATTCCGTTCGTGGGACCGTTCGTGTACCGGGTGACAAGTCCATCGGACATCGGGCGCTGCTGCTCTCCGCGGTTGCCGACGGGGACACGACCATCCATGGGTTGCCCACCGGTCACGATGTGATCTCCACCATGTCCGTATTGTCGGGATTGGGCGTCGGAATCGACGGGGATCCCAACGCGGGTGTTTGTGTCCGAGGACGTGGATTTTCATCCCTTCAGGCGCCCTCGTCTGCGTTGAATTGTGGCAACTCGGGTACGACCATGCGTCTGATGATGGGGCTCCTGGCGGGCCGTCCCTTTGCAGCCACATTGTGTAGTGACGGTAGCTTGTCCCGCCGCCCTATGGCCCGTATATCCACGCCATTGGCCCATATGGGTGCTCAATTCGAACTTGTCGATGGCACTTATCCTCCCGTAAAGGTTGTCGGTGGGTCTTTGACGGGAATGACCTATCAAACCCCAGTGGCCAGTGCGCAGATCAAGAGCGCAGTCTTGATCGCGGGTTTACAGGCTTCTGGAATGACCACGGTGATCGAATCGAGCCTGTCGCGAGATCATACCGAAAGGATGTTGGCCGAGATGGGCGTCGTTGTAGAACGCCAGGATCTCGCAACGAGTGTCACGGCGAGCCCCTTGCGGGCCTTGGGACGCTATGAGGTTCCAGGTGACATCTCATCGGCAGCGTTCTTGTTGACCGCAGCACTTCTCTTGCCCGATTCGGCCATCACAATTGAGGGAGTGGGCTTCAACGCTACGCGACTTGGGTTTTGGGAGATCGTGCACGGCATGGGTGCGCAAATCCACGCAGACACCACCGAGTCCCGGGGGGAACCCATTGCCACCATTCAGGCCCTGTCTTCTTCGCTTCAGCCCTTTGATCTCCGGGGTTCGCAGCTGGTTCGTGCGATTGATGAGGTGCCGATTCTGGCTGTGTTGGCCACACAGGCTTCCGGGCGTTCAGTCATCGCGGATGCGGCGGAGCTTCGCGTCAAGGAATCCGATCGAATCGCCACTACCGCTGCCATGTTGCGTGGGTTGGGCGCGGCGGTCCAAGAGACGGCTGATGGTCTTGTGATCGATGGTCCGACACCTTTGAATCCCGGGGTGATTGAATGCCACAACGATCACCGGATTGCCTTGGCGGGTGCGATCGCGGGTCTGATAGCACGAGGCGACGGGTGGACCGAACTGAAGGGAGGGGGTTGTGCCGCTGTCAGCTATCCCGGCTTCTTTGACGATGTGATGGCGTTGAGTGGTGCGGTGGTGGAGGAGTATTCGTCATGAGTGGAAATGGGATGCATCAGCAGCAGGTGGCCATCGATACGGCCAGTCGCGGTCGTGGGTTGTACGATGTCACCGATACCATTCGGCCGATTGTGGCTCAATCGGGTATCCAGACGGGTATGTGCTCGGTTTTCATCCGGCATACGAGTTGTTCTTTCGTGATTCAGGAGAACGCCGATCCGACAGCTCGGGCTGATTTAGAGGCCTGGCTGGAACGACTCGCGCCGGAAAATGATCCCCACTACACCCATACCCTGGAAGGCCCCGATGACATGCCGGCTCATTTGCGCAGTGCGGTCACCAAAACCTCCGAGCAGATCCCTGTTTGCTCGGGACGGTTGGGCCTGGGTACGTGGCAAGGGCTCTATCTGTGGGAACATCGGCGGCGCGGATCCAAGCGACAGATCATTGTTACCATCTGGGGCGAGCCGACTTAGGCATCCATCTTTTTGCTGGGCTCTTTTTTCTTCTCTGTGGTTTGGTCGATGGCCTTCTTGGCTTTTTTCTGCCCCTTCTTTTTCTTGTCTTTCTCCATGCCCTTCTTGTCACGGGCTTTACTGGGGGAGGCCAGATTGATGGACATGATGTAGGCCAAGTTCTTGTCGAGAATGTGCCCGTGCCACAGCTTAATCTTGTCGGCGATTTCCAAGAGCATCATGAGCAAGCGCACGACCTGCAGGAGTTTCGACTCGTTTTGAGGGTCGCCTTTTTTGTTTTGTAGGGTCTGCCGGAGTGCTTTCAGCATGTCGATGTCGCCATGAATCTCCCCGAGAAGTCCTTTCAGGTGGACGGCCTCTTCTTCTTCTTGAATACGCGCTGAGAGCTCTTGCCAAAAGGTTAGGATGGCGTTGCCACCCATCGGATCGAGTTGACGTCTCATCCGAATCAAGTTGGCTTGTTGTTCGCGCTGCTGCATCAGAGGGCGAAGGTCGGAAAAGCGTGTCATGTCGACTTGTGACATGGTCAGATCCCCGATCCGGAATTGCCGGACTCGTCGTTCTGTTCGAGTCGAAGTCGAATGCTTTCCGCGTGTCCCGCCAGTCCTTCGGTGTGCGCGAGCAGCATGGTTTTGGGTCCCAACGCTTCCAACATCGGGCGCGAGAACCGAATTATGTTGATGCGTTTGACAAAATCGTACACGCCCAAAGGAGAGAAGAATCGAGCCGATCCGGATGTGGGCAGAACGTGGTTTGGCCCAGCGATGTAGTCGCCAACAGCTTCTGGAGTATGCGGTCCACAAAAGATTGCCCCGGCGTTTCGGATCCGTGTACAGATTTCATCCGCGTCTGGGACCACCAACTCCAGATGTTCGGGGGCAATGTGTTCGGCCACGGCGACAGCGTCGTTCATATCTTGCGCATGGATGGACATTCCGTAGTTGTTGATCGCCGCACGTGCAATGGGCTCACGAGGCAGGTGTTCCAATTGACTCCAGAGCGCCTCTTCTACGCGGTCAATGAGGGCATTGTCGGGGCTGATCAGACAGACCATCGCCCGGGTGTCGTGCTCGGCTTGGCTGAGTAGATCGGCGGCCAGTTGTTCTGCGGTGGCGCCTCCGTCTTGCGTGGCAATAATGCAGATCTCCGAGGGGCCCGCGATCATGTCGATGTTTACGACACCAAAGAGTTGTTGCTTGGCCGTGGCCACCCAGATGCTTCCTGGGCCGACGATACGGTCCACTTTGGGAATCGTCGCTGTGCCCAGTGCCAATGCAGCGATGGCTTGTGCTCCTCCCACGCGAAATATTCGGTCTACACCGGCGATTTTTGCCGCGGCCAGCACAGCAGGTTCGATGGCCCCTTTGGGTGCAGGCGTGACCATGATGATCTCTTCAACTCCCGCCACACGAGCGGGAACGGCGTTCATCAAAACGCTTGACGGATATGCCGCGGTACCCCCCGGGACATACACGCCCACGGTTTTCAAAGGAATCACACGATGTGCCAATAAGGTGCCGTCATCCGACTCCATCGACCAGTCGTCTTCGCATTGCCGTTCGTGGAACAACCGAATCCGATCTGCGGCCGTTTGGAGTGCCTCAATGGTTTCAACGGGGGTTGATTCGAACGCCTGTTGGATCTGTTCGGAAGGGATCTCCAAATCATCTGCTGTTGCGCCATCCTGGAGGCCGTCGTGTTGTTGTGCAAGACGGATCAAAGCAGTGTCCCCACCGCATCGGATTTCATGAATGATGGCACTGACCTGTTGAGCGATTGTGGGGTCGGTTGGTCCTGCTGCACGGTCCCGAAGCAGCTCGTCTAACGAGGCTTCAAACCCAGGTTCCCTTGTGTCCAGTCGTCGCACGGTCATCTCCTGTAGGCTCGGTCGGCAGAATAGGAATCGGCGGCTTTGGCGTCAACGTTTAGAAATCGTCGTCACTCGCGATGACTCGATAAAGCTTTCCTGCCGCAGCACACTCTCGTTTTGCGGCTTCAACGATGTCGTCCATTCTGATTTTAGATGGTCGCGCAGCGGCGCGGTAGGCGGACCGAATCACCGCATTCTTGATACTGCCACCGGACAATTCAAAGGATTCGGAAATCCGTTCAAAATCAATCGCTTCCTCCATGGGGGCGGAGTGTGGAAACAAGTGCGTCCAAATTTGTTGCCGATATTCGGCTTCTGGGAAGGGGAAGCTGATCTTAAAGTTCAAACGGCGTTCAAAGGCCTTGTCGATACTGTGTTTCAGGTTTGTCGTCAGCAGAACAAGGCCTTCATAGCGTTCCATGAGCTGCAAGAGCACATTGATCTCCATGTTTGCATAGCGATCATGAACAGTCTTCACATCGGTTCGTTTACTAAAGAGCGAATCAGCCTCGTCAAAGAGCAACACACAATGGCTCTGTTCAGCCTCTTTAAAGATCTTCGTTAGGTTTTTTTCGGTCTCTCCAATGTACTTGCTCAACACGCTGGATACTTGGATACGGTAGAGGGGGAGACTCAATTCTGCCGCCAAGATTTCTGCGCACAATGTCTTTCCTGTTCCAGGTTCGCCGTCAAACAGAGCGCTGAGTCCGCGACCGGTCGTAAATTTCTCTCCAAAGCCCCATTCTTGCAAGACGATGCTGCGGCTCCGGGCTGCATCGAGGATCTCCCGGACTTGATTCATCGTCTCTTCGGGCAGGATCAAGTCGTTCAACCGGAGTGGTGTCCGATGGTGTTCGGCATATTCACTGAGATGCGAACGCATTTGACTACTTGCCGCTGATTCCAAGTCTTCTTGTCGGATGATAGCAGGGCGTTCGGGTCGCATGAGGGCTCGATTTATGGCTACAAGGACGGCGTTCTTGATGTAGCCCCCCGTATAGTCGTAGAGCATGGCCAACCGCTCCAAATTTACATCGTCGGCGATTGGCACTGTGTTCGGTAGGTGTCGTTCCCAAATTTGCCGCCGGAGACTGACGGAGGGGTGGTCGAAGGGGATCCGATACAACACCCGGCGATCCAGTGCGGGATCCAACCAGTTGGGCTGATTGGTGCTCAAAATGATTATGCCGTCATAATGTTCAATGGCACTAAGGATGAGCGACAACTGCTGATTTCCCTGTGTTCGATGAATGAAGAGCCCTTCGCAGTCGTCGAAAAAAACGATTGCGTCTTGCAGTTTCGCCTCTCGAAACAGGTCTTTTAAGTTGTCTTCAACGGGTCGCTTGAGATCGAAGATCTGTTGGGGATCGACCAAGAGCAATCGCTTGCCCAAATGGTGTGCAACGGCCTTGGCAGTCATGGTCTTTCCCGTGCCAGGGGCTCCGGAAAAGAGCAGTACGATGCCACGCCCGTAACTGAGTGAGTCGGTGATCGACCAATTCTCCAACGCCTCTAAGTACTCTGGGTGGTTGCTGATCATGGTCAGGATGGATTCGTGAATGTGTGGCGCCAAAACCACTTGATCAAACGTGACCCCGGACTCGATGACTTGCGTGAACCCTTGGAGCGCCTCGTCCAGATTTTCTTCGCCCAGCAACCATCCAAGAACACGCTGTGGAAGTCGGATCCCGAGGCTTACGAAAGAGTCGTTGATCGCCAATCGATGCCGGTCCAGTGCGATGAGATGATGGATGATGAGGGGAGCGTTCGGTGCGAAGTATCGCCGCATCTCGATACGTTCGGTCATGGTCGTGCTGTGAACCGAAAGCACCAGATCTACGTCCAGTTGTGGACGGAGAGGATCATTTCGAAGCAGTCCGAAGTAGCGGCCAAAGCTCTTGTCCAGCGATGGTGCTAGGGCGAGCAAGAGTACGTCTCGCTCAAAATAATCGAGTTCAAAACGCTCCACGATCTCCAGCAGTGGCAGTTGCACCTGATTTCGGTTGGTGGCAGCGCTTCGTCGAACGATTGTGTCGTTCAGCGCGCTAATTTGTTTGGCAACATCGTTTGGGTCGATGTCCGCGTTACCGGTGGGCCAGACAGGCGCCGTACCCAACTCACAGGCCTCTTTGTTGCGTATCAATATACGCTGTCGCAGCAGGAGTTCGAGACGACGCAAGTGGTCTTCAAGAAAAGCGAGATGCGATTCATAACCTGTGTTCATCGTGGCTTTTGACGCCTGGGGCACACGTTCTCCTACGTGATTGGAAGCTGATATCCTACCATGAGCTTGTAGGAATCGTCATCGCTCCCTTTGCAGGCACCCACGGACAGCGATATCCTGTATCCAACGTATGATGAAAATATTTCTTCCAACCATCCGCTGGCGTGAATTTCGGCCGGCTATCTTGTCGGGTACGAAGCGCTCTCGTTTGATTCGTGTGGGCATCGCAGCCGCGAGTTTCTCCATGGTCGCGGTGCTGTGCGCGTTGATGGATTTTGGGGATCGCGGCGTTCATTTTCATCCGGATCGCTATGCATCAAACGTGTTAACGCCGGGTGCTGAGGAGTACGATCTGTCCCGCTTGCGTGTTCTCACGCGATGCATGAGTTACGTTCGGACGAATTACGTGGATCCAAAGCGATACGATGCCCGCGAGATGTTTGCATCGGCCATGGATCGGGTAGAACGAGAGGTCCCTGAGATATTGATCGAGTGGGTTCAGGACGCGGAGGGAAAACCGACCCAAGCACACATTCATGTTGGTTCCTCAGAAAAGGATTATTCCATCCAGTCCGTCGGCAACTTGCACCAACTAAATTGGAAGCTTCTGGATGTATTTGCATTCATCGCCAAGAACTTGAGCGAAAGCACCGATCCGCGGGAGGTAGAGTTTGCGGCCATCAAAGGCCTCCTGTCGGTTTTGGATCCTCATTCGCTCTTCTTAGAGCCTGCAATCTATCGAGAAATGAAGGTGGGGACGACGGGTCGGTTTGGCGGTCTCGGGATTGTGATTGGCGCCAAGGATGGGAAGTTGGTTATCCAACGAGTCCTCGACGGGACTCCGGCACACAATGCACGGCTTCGCAGTGGGGATCACATTGTACAAGTCGAGTCTGAATCAACAGTCAATATGCCCTTGAGCGAGGCCGTCAAACGGTTGAGAGGCCTCCCTGGAAGTCCCGTTGTGCTGTGGATTCAACGCAAAGGTGTGTCTGAGCACCTTCGGTTTCGGATCATCCGCGCCAACATTATTTTGGACAGTGTGACCTCTTCGTTGTCAGACAATGGCGTTGCCACTGTCCATTTGAAGAATTTTCAGCAATCGACCGGCAAGGAATTGGCGTCCGCGTTGTCTCAAGTCAATCAGCAGTGGTATCGCAAGAGCCGGGAGTCGTTGCGTGGTTTGATCTTGGATCTCCGAGACAATCCGGGCGGCTTGTTGGATCAGGCGGTTAGCGTCAGTGATCTGTTCCTGGAATCCGGCATTATTGTAGCCACTGTGGGATCGGGTTCGCGGATTCGCGAGGAGAGAGTGGCCTCTCGCCAGGGCACGTTTCGCAGCATACCCATTGTGGTCTTGGTCAACTCTGGCAGCGCTTCCGCGTCAGAAATTGTGGCCGGGGCGCTGAAGAACTCGGACAGAGCCATCATTTTGGGTCAGCAAACCTGGGGTAAAGGATCCGTTCAGGTTCTGTATGAGATAGGGGATGCGGCCCTAAAACTAACGGTCGCGCAGTACCTCACACCAGGAGAAGAGTCGATTCAGGGCGTGGGAATTACCCCTCATGTGGCGTTGGTGCCCGTAACAGTATCCAAGGATGTCTCGGATCTCGGTGTCCATCGCCCTGGAGGTGAAGGCGCTTTGGAGAACTCGCTGAAAGGCCAAGAAGGCCCCCCTCAACAGGCCCCCTTCATCCGGATCCCGCATCTGAATTTGCCCGTGGACGAGCAGGAGGAAAGCGACTCGGAAAATGCTTCGGAGACGGAAGGTGAGGACGATTTTGCACACAGTTTGGCTCAACGCATTTTGTTGGATGCTGGTCGACCGTCTGCCAAGGAGTTCTTAGCTCGTTCAAAGCCTGTCTTTGCCATCGCTGAACGAGAGCAACTGGGTGATTTGGTGGAGGCCATGGGGCGTTTGGATGTGGACTGGAATGCTGGAGCCAATCCAAGAAAGCCCTCATTGCAACTAGAGCTCGCCACGGATCGAGAGGGGGGACCCGTTGTGGCGGGCGAGACATTCAAATTAACGCTTCGTGCAACCAATACAGGGAAACGGGCTGTTCATCGCATACGGGTGTCGACCGAATCGTCGATTGGGGTGATGGATGAACGGGATTTTCTGATCGGTGGATCCCAGCTGGAGAGACCCGTACTTGGTCTGTGCCCGTCAAATTGTCAAAAGGGCTGAGCAACCAATCCCCACGGGTCACCGCGCATGCCTATTATGATCGGTCCCAGGACCCCATTACGGGTGTTTCTCCGGCCATTCTACACATTCCTATCCAATCGATTCCTCATCCTCGTTTTGGGTACACCATGCAATTGATTGATCTTGTGGGCAATGGTGACGGAGTGGCCAACCCCGGAGAAAAGATAAAGCTGCGCATCCGCGTCCACAACGTAGGCGAGGGGGCCGCTCAGAAGGTGAAAGCGTCTTTGGTAAACCGAGGTGCTGACGAGGTCTTTATTACCAAAGGGCGTATGGAGTTGACCTCGTTAGGGCCACAGGAAACGGCTGATCTTGAATTTGATATTGAAGTCAGAGAGCAAGCGGTCACCAGTGGACTGCAGCTAGAGCTTGTGCTCCAAGATAGCGTCCTAGGTCATCGATTTGTGCATGACTTGTCCGTTCCCATTGAGCAGCGTCCCGAACGGACACTGGTGGAAAGATTTTTCCGGTGGGCTGGACAGAAAGACGTTCTCCTGATGCGGGCGGGAGCATCCTCCTCCGCATCGGTGCTGAGCTCTATTCCGGCCAATGTCCCGTTCGTCTCGGACGCCGAATTGGGCAAATGGGTCCGTGTTCCCGTCGTGGAGTACGGATATGGGTGGGTACTCTCCGAACAGTTGTTGGCCGCCGAACGGTCTGTCCGTATTCCAAAGGCGGTGAAAACCAAGATTCGGCCGCAGGTTGTTCAACCCAGGATTGATTTCGAAACCCCCCTACAACAAATCGTACGTTCGCCAACATTTCGTTTGCGCGGACACGCCCTATTTCCACAGATAGAACCCAAAGCCTCATTGGATCTAATGGTATTTCATGAACATGACAAAGTGTTGTACAAACATGGCACGGCGGAGGATGAATCGTTGGAGTTCAATACGGACATCAACCTACAAGAGGGCATGAATCACATCACCATTCGTGCTCGTGTAGGAAACAAGCTTATTTCGAAACGTCGCATTCGGGTGTATCGTCAATAATATCATGGTTCGATTAAACCGACTTTTCTGGAGTGTTACTGGTGTCGGACTGATCTTCGCCGTGATCTGCGGCATCCCATGCGTGCAAGCTCAGGAGAGGGCAGTCCGTCCTGAGGCTTCGGCTTCGAAGTCCCCAGTTGATCGGTTGCGTTCGACGGCCCAGCGACAGATTAAACGCGGTCAGTACAAGACCGCAATGGTGACATACCACAAGATTTTGGCTCAACAACGCATGGGCCAGACCGACACGGATGTTTTGTATAACCTTGGGGTCATTGCCGAAGCCGGTCGACGGTGTGACAAAGCGATCTTGTACCTTCAAGCCTACCAACGCACAACGGTCAAGGATGAGTCGAGCGCCGAAGTGACCGAAAAGCTCAACAACTGCATCCAGAAAGTGGGGCGTGTCGAAACAGTGGTGTTTCAGTCGGCGCCCGACCGGGTTCCCATTCGCGTGAACGACGTGTTTGTCGGTTATTCCCCGATCATTGGCTTGAAGCTTCCGATTTCAACGGTGGTCGTTCGGGCCGAGCAGGTCGACTATTACCCCAGTACGGAGCGCTACACGGTTGTAGCGAACAAGCCCAATCGAGCAATGATTCGGCTGAGCAAGAAAACCTATTACGGCAATCTGGAAGTGCGCGCCGAACCCAGTGAGGGTGTATCGGTCTTTATCGACAAAGTGCGTGTCGGCGAAGCGCCCTACACACGCAAGAATCTGCCAGCGAGGCGTTATCTCATACATTTGGAAAAAGAAGGCTGGGATCGATGGGTTCGCTACGTGACTGTTCAGCGAGGTGAAACGCTCACGGTGGTGGTAAAGATGGAGGATACGAACACCGAAGTGGCCATACCCGCTCTTCCGAACAACGAAGATTAGGTTGGGGTCGTCAGGATTGTATGATGACTGTAGAGCGGGTGATTGAGGAGGTACGCACAAAAGTACCCTACCTCGCTGACATACCAATGCGAAAGCGGCGAGGCCACCTCAACACGTTGAACTGCGCAAACCCAAAAACCAAATAATGAAGGACTTAACCTTGCGGGGTTGGTTTTGGCCGCGGAATTGGAGCAGGTCTCCAATGGGTCATATTCTCTTCCTCCCGAGAAACGACTGTAGAAAACAAAAAATCTGGGTCATTCCAGTATTAGGAATTGTAGCCCGACGACGGGTCGGGTGCAAGCGACTTTTGATACAGCCGGTGAAGCATCCAAATTGAAGTCACGAGCATCGCAACACCAATTGCTTGGCTAGTGGACAGACCAACAACTCCGCCCCGTTCGTCTGCGCGCCACAGTTCAACGATGAATCGGGACACGGCATAGAGAAGCACGAAGAGCCAAAACACCTCGCCGTCAAAGGTGCGCTTTCGTCGGTACCACCAATACATGAAGCCGAAAATCGCCCAATTTGTGATCAGCGAATAGAGTTGCGTGGGATGAACGGGGCCCGATGGGTCACCGGCACCCACAAGGTTGGCGTCGAAGTGTTGCAACCACGCCATCGATCCATTGGGGAAGCTCACACCCCAGGGTTGGTCGGACAGCGCCCCAAAACAGCATCCGGAAAACCAACAGCCCAAGCGACCGAATCCCAATCCAAGAGGGATTGCGAATCCGACCAAGTCACCAACTTTCCAGACCGGTAACCGAAACCGTCGCAAGGTCCAGATCCCCAGTGGAATACAGACCAATAATCCCCCGTAAAAGGTCAACCCGCCATACCAAAACTTCAGAGGCAACAAACAGTCTTGGCCACGGTGGCATGTGCCTTGGATGGTGTGGCAGAGCTCGCCCAGGCTGGCGTCAATGCATTGTTGATCGGTCGCGCACGGCAGCGAGTCAGCGAGGAATTTCCCTGTACTCCGTAGCGGATCAACACACCAATAATAGTAATTCATGAGTTGTCCGTCGAAGAGAACATGCGCCATCCGGCAACCCAAGACGCCACCAATCAACAAGATGATGCCGAGGTCGACCAGTTTGGTGGGATTCAAGCCTTCCTTAGCGCCCACTCGTACGGCGAGATAGACCGCCAGCATGTACCCGATCATCAGGAGCGTGAAATACGCTGGGAATTCGATCCCAAAAACTTCGAAAGGGCCGTTCATTAGGCGTCCTTTTCCTCTTTAGGTCGGCCGGTGGAACGCAAGAAAGACGCTTTCTTTATTACGACCATTTCCACAATCAACAGGATGACACCGGCCGTGATTGCGATGTCTGCCACATTGTATGTTGGGTACGAAAAGCCAGGGTACATGTCGATGAAATCGATGACGTAGTTGAAACGAAGTCGGTCAATGAAGTTTCCGATTGCGCCGCTCAAAATGGTCGCAAACGCAATTGCGGCCAGCCCTTGCTCTGGGGTGAGTCCATGCAAGATAAAGCTGATCAATAGGATGGCGCCCATGGAGACAAAAAAGAAAAAATATTTTCGGAATGTGTCACTTTGATCGGCGAAGAGCGACCAAGCTGCGCCAGGGTTTTCGGCGTATTTTAGCTGAAGCAGAGGCGGCGGTTCCGCGCTGTTGATTAGGGGGACATTACGGCGCAACAGCACATAGAGATCCCCTTCTTGCACCACATAGGAAGGCTCTGCTTCCAGTCCTGCGTCCCAGTAGTAGTATGTGTTCCCGTTTGCGTTTTTTCCCGTGCGAATGGGTACGCGGTAGACGAAATTTGCCAAGACCTCTTGTCGTAATGTGTCGTCCAGGTAGGCAAACGCGCTCGTGATGTATTCAGCGACGGTGTCATCCGTATGTTTCTTGATATCGCGGGTCTGATGTCGATTGGGTGAGCGACGCGGTGGCATGTCCAGTGTGCCGTGGTGGAAGACGACATAGGCGGCGACGCAATGAACCCCTCGCTCCTTCTCTGATTCAAATCGAGTCCGCGCACAGTCCACGTCTGCCGGAAACGCTTTGTCGTTTGGAGCGGGCCGGTTCTCAAGTTTGCGGACGCCGTATCGAAATACATCTGCGAGGTCGGATTCGTCGAGGGCAAACCGGTCTTGAATGATTTTCCCAAGGGGTTTGCCGTTTTCACTTGCTTCGACACGGAGGGGCAAGGGATGGAATTCTGTTCCCAGGTTTGCATCCGCCCATACCTTCGTCCATTGGTCGAGTACGACCCCACAAACTAGGACGATTGCGACGATGATCATGCGTTTCTTGGACACGGGTTCTACCACTCTTATTTGGGGAAAACGCTGAAGGTTCTGCCCACACCACCTGGCTGTCAGGGGTAGTTTTGACTAGCCTTGCGGGTGGGCAAAGTCAAGCCGTCTTGACACTACAAGGGGGGGTTGAGACCATTTCGCTCATGCCAATCCAAGTGCGCTACCAATTACTTTGTGTGGTTGTGTTCATTACAGCCTGCGCTTCGACCACTACGACGGGTGACCTTCGAGAGGCATCCTTGCGGCTCGCCGAAGCCGAAGCCGCGGGTGCTCGCGATTATGCGCCCTATCCCTTTTACAAGGCCACATTGTACTTAGAGGAGGCACGGCAAAAGAACGCCACTGCGGACTACGGAACGAGTCGAGATTACGTGAAGACTGTGTTCGAGAACGTCAAGGAGGCGCTTACCATTACGCGTCAACGCAAGGAGTTGGAACGTCGTCGGAATGAACGAGAGAACGACAAGAAACGATCATTGGCACCGGATTTAAACGCACCGGACGGGAGTACGCCATGACTCGCTGGTTGGGTGTTGTCGCGTTGTGCCCTCTGTTGTGGGGGGGCTGTACAGGCGCTCAATGGGTGAGCCGCCAGACGGTTGCCCTCCAGGAAACGCTGGTCGATATGCGAGAACAGGCGATGGCATGTGCGCCCAAAGAATTGGCGTACATTGATGCCCACATTGCGTTTGCCCGGCACGAATCCAAACAAGGTCGGATGTTATCTGCACGGGGCCATGTGGAGGAATCGAAGGGACTGTTGTCCATCGTGGTGGAGAAGTCAGCGGGTTCGGGGTGCGATGGTGATCGGGACGGCGATGGAATCGTCGATTCCATCGATCAGTGCCCCGACATTCCAGAAGACTTCGACAACGAGGACGACAATGATGGTTGCCCTGAATATGATCGGGATTCGGATGGGATCCCCGATGATCGCGACAAGTGCCCCAAGCGCAAAGAAGACAAAGATGGGTTCCAAGATCAAGACGGATGTCCCGATCCGGACAACGATGGTGATGGTCTGTTGGATCAGACCGATCAATGCCCCAATCGTGCCGAGGACATGGATGAGTTTGAGGATTTGGATGGTTGCCCTGAAAAGGACAACGATCAGGATGGGCTGCCCGATGCCCTGGATGAGTGCCCCAGCCGAAAAGGGCCCGAGTCCAAGAAAGGCTGCCCGGATCGTTTTGTGACCATCATTGTGCAGGCAAATTCCATTGTATTACGACGCCCCATTCAGTTTCGTGGCAAATCGACCGAAATTCATCGTCGGAGTCGAGGGGTGTTGCGAGAAATTGTGATTGCACTGAACAAGTACCCGAAGATTGAGTTGCGCATTGAAGGGTATGCATCGAGCCAATCAAACCAAGCGGCGAATCAGCGACTTGCCCGGGCAAGGGCCAGCGCAGTGCGTGCGGTTTTGATGAGCAAAGGAATCGCTCGCAGTCGACTCGAAGTGGACGGATTTGCTGTGGACGTGCCGACGGATGGTGCCACGCTTAAAGAGCGTATCGAAATTCATATCGATTCGGAATAAGGACGAGAGAGAGCCAGCGTGAACGTCGACGATTCATTCATTGCGTTCGTTTTGGGCATTGTCCAAGGGGTGACGGAATTCTTGCCGGTCTCGTCGTCAGGGCATCTGCGTCTGGCCGGGGCAGCCTTCGGCATGGAGGACACCGACACCCTCTTTGATGTGGCAGTGCATGCGGGCACCTTGGGTGCCATATTGGCCGTGTATCGAAGTGAGGTGTGGCGGATTGTAGCGGGACTGGGTAGACCGTCGTGGTCGAATCCTGGATTTCGTCTCGGTGTGCTTCTTTTGGTGGGGACGCTTCCAGTGGGTGTGATTGGGGTCCTGCTGGGTGATTGGATGGAAGACCGGTTGACTTCTGTACCGTGGGTCGGCGCCTTGTTGTTGGTTAATGGTGTGATTTTGATGGCGAGTCGAGGGCGCGGTGAAGGCGGTCGGGGGCTGGACGAGCTTACGGTTCGTGACGCGCTGATCATCGGGGCGGTGCAAAGCATCGCGTTGTTGCGTGGTATTTCACGTTCAGGGATCACCATTACAGTCGGCATGCTACGCGGAGCCAATCGCGAGGCTGCTGCGACATTTGGCTTCTTATTGGCCATTCCGGCCATTCTGGGTGCGGTGGTATTGCAATTGTCCAAAGCCGTTGTGGAGGGCGGTGTGCCGATGGGTCCTTTGGCCATCGGTACGTTGGCTGCGGCTGGGTCGGGCTACCTCGCGTTGGTGGGTCTCATTCGACTCGTGCGTCGTGGTCGATTGCATCACTTTGCTTGGTACTGCTGGGCCCTTGGGTTGACGGTGGTGTTGGGCTGGGCTATCGGGTGACAGAGTGAGTACGAACTCCTATGCAGTGATCATGGCGGGTGGTGCCGGGACACGCTTCTGGCCCGCAAGTCGACGCTCTCGTCCCAAACAGCTCTTGACGTTAATTACCGATGAATCGTTGCTCTCAGCGACAGTGCGTCGCGTTTCGCCGGCGCTGGTCGCTGCTCAGAATGTGTTGATTGTGACTGGGGAGCATCTCGCGGACGCGACTCGAGACAATGTGGACTCGTTGGGAGCGCGTGTCTTGGTAGAACCCATGCCTCGCAATACGGCTCCCTGCATTGCATTGGCTGCGGTTCACGTGGCTGCGCAGGATCCGACGGCCGTCATGGCTGTTTTGCCCGCCGATCATTTTATTGCGGACGAAGACGGGTTTCGACGCGTATACGCCGATGCGGTGCGTGTGGCCGAAACGGGTCGGATTGTGACGCTGGGGATCCAGCCCAATCGCCCTGAGACCGGCTATGGGTACATTCAACGAGGAGACGCGCTGGATGACGGCGTATTTTCCGTCAAGGCCTTCGTCGAAAAGCCCGATCAAGAGACCGCTATCGAATACCTGACAGCTGGAACATATTCGTGGAACAGTGGCATGTTTTTCATGCGGGCTGATGTGTTGCTGGAGGCGGTAAAACGACATTTGCCCAAGCTCTATGCCGGGATGGATGCGTATGGCGCCGCTCTGGGGACAGCGCAGGAGCATGACAAGTTGGTTGCAGCCTTCACCGATGCGGAGTCCATTAGCGTTGATTTTGGGATCATGGAGAAGGAAGCGGGCAATATTGCGGTCATTCCGTCTGATTTTGGCTGGAGTGACGTGGGTTCTTGGCGGTCTCTTTTGGATTTTCGCGGCGAGGAAGAGCATTCATACACTCGAGGGGATGTCACGCTGACGGATTGCAGCGATGCCGTGGTGATGTCCACAGGACCTCATGTAGCGGTCATTGGTATGGACAATGTGGCGGTGGTAGCCACAAAGGATGCGGTGTTGGTGGCGCCTTTGGATCGATCTCAAGATGTGGGCGCTCTTGTTAAGAAATTACGCGATAAGGGTCGAGGCGAGCTTGTTTGAGTCCTTGGTGGTGGTTGACCGTCGCCCTTCGGAGTGGTCTAAAGGCAGTACTCCAGGCGGATGGCTGGAAACGGGGACGGAATATCGATGATCGCACCAGAACATGTTTTTCGGGCATACGACGTACGAGGAGTGGTCTACCAAGATCTGACCGTGGAATTTGCGAACGGACTGGGTCGCGCTGTGGGCACTATGGCCGTGGGCGAAGACCGTCGCACCTTGTGTGTGGGGCGCGATTGTCGAACCCACAGCGGGGAGTTGACGTCGGCTTTTATCGACGGGATTTTGTCCACGGGCGTGGATGTGATCGATTTGGGCGTTGTGCCTACTCCTTTGGTCTACTTTTCGTTGTTTCACCTGCCCGATGAAGTCGACGGCGGCGTGATGGTGACCGGTAGCCACAACCCCAAAGAATTCAATGGCTTCAAGATCTGCATGGGCCAATCCTCGATTCATGGGGAATCCATCCAGATTTTGCGTCGCTTGATGGAAGAGGACTCGTTTGAGACGGGTGAAGGGCATTATAGTCAGCGGCCGATCGTTCGAGATTATATCGATCATGTGAAAGGCAATTTGCAGTTTTCGCGAAGGGATCTTCGCGTGGTTGTCGATGCGGGCAATGGGACGGCCGGGCCGGTGATCGAGCCGCTGTTTCGTGAGATGGGGTTTGATGTAGTTGCTATGTATTGCGACATGGACGGCCATTTCCCCAATCATCATCCCGATCCCACGGATCCGAAGAATCTGGAGGATTTGATCGAGAAGGTTCGCGAGACCGGGGCGGATGTTGGTTTTGCCTATGACGGGGACTCGGATCGGATTGGAGTGATCGATGACCAGGGCACGATTTTGTGGGGCGATCGCTTGCTGATCGCGTTGAGTCGCCACCTCTTAGAAAGCGAGCCGGGGGCGGCCATTGTGGGTGAGGTCAAATGCAGTCAGACGCTCTTTGACGACATCGCGGCCCATGGGGGACGACCGATTGTCTCCAAGGTGGGGCACAGTTTGATTAAGGATTGTATGCGGCGTGAAGAGGCCCTCTTGGCCGGTGAAATGAGCGGGCACATCTTTTTCAAACATCGCTATTTCGGCTATGACGACGCGATCTATACCACTGGGCGAGTGCTTGAGGTCTTGGCGTCGTCGACCGAGCCATTGAGCGCCATGATGGCCAACGTGCCGATCACCGCTGTGACTCCGGAGATACGACTCGATTGTCCCGACGCGATCAAGTTCCAGGTCGTCGAAGAGGCGACGGCGGCGTTCAAACGAACACACGAGGTCATCGACATCGATGGGGCACGTGTGTTGTTTGAAGATGGTTGGGGATTGGTACGGGCATCCAACACACAGCCGGCCTTGGTCCTTCGATGCGAAGCAAGAACCGAAGAAGGGTTGGCCTTGATCCGCGAGACCATCGAGTCCAAGGTCGCTGAAAGCATGCGAGTTGCACAGGGTCATCGATCATGAGTGACACGCAGTCTCACATTTCCATCGACGATGTGGCGCGGATTGCTCGCTTGGCGCGGCTGGCGCTAACCGAAGCGGAGCAGGAAGCGATGGTCGGTCAACTCAATGACATTTTGGAATCGATGAGCGTGTTGCGTACTTTGGATGTGTCGGACGTAGAACCGACTGCCCATGTGGCGCCCATTCCGACGCCGCTTCGGCCGGATGTGGTTCGGGAAAGCCTGTCCTCGTCTGAGGCGTTGCAGGAAGCTCCACAGAAGGCAGACACCTCATTTGTGGTACCTAAAATCGTAGGTTAGCCAGTGATGGATATCTTTTCTGATATTGCAACCATACGCGAAGATCTCTTGTCCGGGAGAGTGACCGTTACCGAACGCATCGGAGCGGTGTTCGAGCATGTGGACCGGGTGGAGCCTCGGCTTCATTCGTTCCTGTCGATGAATCGGGAGGGGGCCTTGGAGGCCGCCGATGCGATCGACCAATCGATTCGTGCGGGCCGCGATCCGGGTGTGCTCGCTGGTGTACCGGTTGCGGTCAAAGACAATTTGGCGACCCGAGGGCTGCGTACCACCGCGGCGTCCAAGATGCTCGAGGGATACGTGCCGGTCTATGACAGTCATGTTGTAGAACAATTGCGTGATTCCGGCGCTCTCATTGTGGGTAAAACCAACATGGACGAATTTGCCATGGGATCGTCCACCGAAAACTCCGCATTTGGCGTCACTGGAAATCCGTGGGATGCGCAACGTGTCCCAGGTGGGTCCAGCGGCGGAACGGCTGCTGCGGTGGGATCAGGACAGGCCTGTATTGGTTTGGGATCCGATACGGGGGGCTCCATCCGCCAGCCGGCCGCGTTGTGTGGCATTGTGGGATTAAAGCCTACATGGGGGCGCGTGTCTCGATACGGCCTGATCGCGTTTGCGTCCAGTCTCGATCAAGTGGGACCCATGACGCGAACGGTTCGGGATTGCGCCCAGCTTTTGCAGGTGATAGCCGGCTATGATTCACGGGATTCCACATGTGTGGACCTACCTGTTCCGGACTATCTGGAGGCTTTGGACGGAGACATTAAGGGTCTTCGGATTGGTGTTCCTGCCGAATATTTTGGGGACGGAATCGATCCAGAAGTTGATGCAGCAGTACGAACAGCGCTGCAGCAGTTGGTGGACGCCGGTGCTCATCTGGAATCGATTTCGTTGGCCCATACGCCTTATTGCCTGTCCGCCTACTATCTAATCGCCCCTGCGGAAGCGTCCAGCAATCTGGCCCGCTATGACGGCGTACGGTATGGACTCCGCGTCGACGATGAAGACGTCAATGCCATGATCACAAAGACGCGCGCCGCTGGCTTCGGTCCCGAGGTGAAGCGCCGCATCATGCTCGGGACGTATGCATTGTCTGCCGGGTATTACGATGCGTTTTATGGGACGGCACAACGGGTTCGAACACTGGTTCGTCAGGACATTGTCGACACCTTGAAGACGGTGGATGTCATTGCGACGCCGACGTCACCCGTGCCGGCCTGCAATCATGGGGAACGCACATCCGATCCGTTGGCGATGTATCTCATGGACATATGTACCATCAGCGCAAATCTGGCGGGCGTGCCGGCGTTGAGTCAGTTGTGTGGTTTCACCCGTTCCGGGCTACCCATTGGACTGCAGTTTTTGGGACGTCCCTTTGACGAGGAGCAGCTCTTGCGCGTGGCCCATGCGTACGAGTCTCGAACCGATTGGCACCAGCGGCGACCGGCCGAAGTGGCGGGAGACAAGCCATGATCCGTGGCTATGAACCGGTCATTGGATTGGAGGTGCACTGTCAGTTGAGTACCCAGTCCAAACTCTTCTGTGGCTGCAGCACGGAATTTGGCGTTCCCCCCAACCACAGCACGTGTCCGGTTTGTTTGGCTTTGCCCGGCGTTTTGCCTGTGCTCAACGAGCAGGTTCTTCGGTACGCGATTCGGGTAGGGGCCGCGTTGGGTTGTCGCATTCGGACCACCAGTCGCTTTGCCCGGAAGAATTACTTCTATCCCGATCTTCCCAAGGGCTATCAAATCAGCCAATTTGACGAACCCATTCTGGAGGGTGGTGAGGTCGTCATCGATCTAGACGGTCAGACCAAGTCCATCCCTTTGACACGAATTCACATCGAAGAAGATGCTGGGAAATCCATTCATCTCGGCGACCGCAACGAGAGTCACGTCGATTACAATCGCACGGGGATCCCCCTGATTGAGATCGTGTCCGAGCCAGCGCTGGCGAGTTCGAACGAGGTTGTCGCGTATCTCAAAGAGATCCGAAACATCGTTCGCTATCTCAATATTTGTGACGGGCATATGGAGCAGGGAAGCTTTCGCTGTGATGCCAATGTGAGTGTTCGTCCCGTGGGCCAGACCGAGTTGGGCACTCGCGCCGAGTTGAAGAACCTGAATTCATTCAATTTCGTCAAGCGGGCTGTCGACTACGAGATTGAGCGCCAAATCGATGTGATTGAATCGGGTGAAGCGGTGGTTCAAGAAACACGATTGTGGGATGAGCGCGCCAATCGTTCGCGTTCGATGCGCGGGAAAGAAGAGGCGCATGACTATCGTTATTTTCCGGATCCGGACTTGTTGCCTATCCAGGTTTCAGACGCTCTGATCCAGAGCGAGAAAGAGAGCCTTCCCGAACTTCCTCGTGCCCGCCGCGAGCGGTATGTCGGTGTATTGGAGCTCACCCAATACGATGCCGATGTGCTCACGGGCGACAAGTCGTTGAGTGATTTCTTTGAAGCGGTGTGCCGCGAAGGGGCATCACCAAAGCTTGCGGCCAATTGGGTACAGGGAGAACTGCTGGGGCGGCTCAACGCCGACGGCAAGTCTATTGAGCAGACGCCGGTCGCGGCGGAGGATTTGGCCATCGTGTTGGCTCGAATACACGCGGGACGGATCTCCGGAAAACAAGCCAAGAAGGTATTTCAATCGGTCTATGACGGGATGGATGTGCATGCAGCGCTCGATGTGGTGGGTGAACAGTTGACCGATTCCAGCGCGGTGGTGACCATCATCAACCAGATTCTCGACTCACATCCCGGCGAGGTGAGCACGTATTTGAGTGGCAAGACCAAGGTCCTCGGTTTTTTTGTGGGCCAAGTCATGGGCGCCACCCAAGGAAAGGCCAATCCGGCAATGGTGAACGAACACTTGCGAGAGCAATTGGAAGAGCGTCGATCAACGTGAGCTCATCGATGTCGCAAGGAGAATGAGAGCAATGAGTGAAACGCAATGGGCGACCATCGAATGGCGTGACGAATCGGTGGTGATGTTGGATCAACGCCTCTTGCCCCAACAAGAGGTGTACGAGCAGTACACTCGGGTAGAGCAAGTGGCCGATGCCATCCGAAATATGGTGATCCGTAGCGCTCCTGCCATCGGAATTGCCGCAGCGATGGGTGTGGCCTTGGCGGGTCGCCAGGCCGACACGGTCCAAGAATGCAAGGCACGTGTGGCTGATGCGATCGAACAGCTTGCTCGGACGCGGCCAACCGCGGTGAATCTATTCTGGGCGCTCGACCGCATGAAAGACACCTTGGTCCGGCTCCAAGATCAGCCATTGGCGGCGATTCATGACGGTCTGTTGACCGAAGCGCTGACCATTCTTGAAGACGATGTACGAATCTGTGAATTGCTCGGGAAGAACGGTGCTGCGCTTCTTCCGGACGAGGCTCGGGTGCTTACCCATTGCAATGCGGGTGCCCTGGCGACCGGGGGATACGGGACGGCGTTGGGGGTGATTCGAGCGGCCGTGTCTTCTGGAAAACGCTTGGCAGTACTCGCGGATGAAACCAGACCCTACCTACAAGGCGCGCGCTTGACCGCTTGGGAGCTGCAGCGCGACGGCATCGATGTCACGGTCATCACCGATAGCATGGCAGGTCACTTGATGAGCCGGGGGGAGATCGATTGTGTCATTGTGGGCTCCGACCGTACGACAGCCAATGGTGACGTGGCCAACAAGATCGGTACGTACACATTGGCTGTGTTGTGCAAGGAGCACGGGATCCCCTTTTATGCCGCTGTCCCAATTTCTACCATTGACTTGGCGATGTCGGATGGCTCTCAAATTCCCATCGAAGAACGCCCTGCAGAAGAGGTCACGCACAGTGGTGGAACCCGAACGGTTCCAGTGGGTGTACAGGTGCGCAATCCAGCGTTTGACGTCACTCCTTCAGCGCTCGTAACGGCCATCATTACGGAGCGAGGAGTGGCTTATCCCCCCTATTCAGAGTCGCTTCTTGCGCTCTTCGATCCAGATCTAGATCGTGGGAACTCGTGAATAGACCCTTGACATAGAACGGAATTGTTGTAGAAGAGGACGCCCTTTTTCGCGCACCTCGTGTAAAGGGAATCAATCACCACGCTAGTGGGAGAACGAACGATGTATGCAGTCATTCAAAGCGGTGGAAAACAGCACCGAGTGAGCAAGGGTGAACAGATCCAGCTTGAGAAGTTGGACGGCGCTGAAGGCGACAAGATCACCTTTGATGATGTTTTGCTGGTAAAAGATGGCGATCGGCTCTTGGTCGGAACACCGAATGTCGATGGTGCCAACGTATCCGGGAAAATTGTGGCTCACGGCAAAGACAAGAAAATCAATGTCTTTACCTACAAACGGCGTAAGAACTATGCGCGTCGTCTTGGGCATCGTCAGCAATACACGTGTGTTGAGATCACCACGATTTCTGCGCCGAAGGAGTAGTACAAATGGCTCATAAGAAGGGACAAGGCTCTACCCGAAACGGCCGCGATAGCAATGCCAAGCGTCTTGGTATCAAGAAGTATGGTGGTGAACCTGTACGTGCAGGAAACATCTTGGTTCGTCAGTGTGGCACCCGCTACAAGCCCGGCACCAATGTGGGTGTTGGTGGTGATTACACCCTCTTCGCGTTGATTGATGGCGTTGTGGAGCACCGAACCATCAAGAACGATCGGAAGCAAGTGTCTGTGCATCCAATCGCCGGTTTGCAGCCTGAAATCGTGGTATCTGAAAAGGTGACCAAGAAGGCAGCAGCGAAGAAGGCGGCGCCAGAAGTAGCCGAAGCCAAGACGGACGACAAAGCCGAAGCCAAGACGGACGACAAAGCCGAAGCTAAGACGGAGTCCAAGAAGAAGCCGGCCAAGAAAGCCAAGGCAGACAAAGCCGAAGCCAAGACGGAGTCCAAGAAGAAGCCGGCCAAGAAAGCCAAGGCAGACAAAGCCGAAGCCAAGACGGAGCCCAAGAAGAAGCCGGCCAAGAAAGCCAAAGCCACGGGCGCAAAAGCAGCGTCCCCGAAGGCACCTGCCAAGAAAAAGGCACCTGCCAAGAAAAAGGCACCTGCCAAGAAAAAAGCACCTGCTAAGGCCGATGCGGATTCCGCAGGTGAATCCGACGACAACTAGCGTCTTTCTTTCAAGTCAATAGGCCCCTCTAGAGAGGGCCTGAGAAAACGCATGCGCTTCATTGATGAAACCCGGATTTTTGTAGCCGGTGGGGCTGGTGGGCGCGGGTGTGTCGCATTCTTACGTGAGAAGTTTCGTCCGAAAGGTGGGCCAGTCGGGGGCGATGGTGGAACGGGTGGAAGCGTCATTTTGGAGGCAACCTCACGTGCCTCAACACTGCTCGATTTGCATTTCACACGCCATTATCGTGCGGAGCGCGGCGGCCTCGGCGGCGGCAACGACAAACACGGTGCCAATGGATCCCATGTGGTTATTTCTGTCCCGATGGGCACGACTGTCACCGACGAAGAAACAGGTGCGGTTCTCGGCGATCTGATTCAAGAAGGGGACGTACTTGTGGTCGCGGAAGGAGGCCTAGGGGGCAAAGGCAATGCCCACTTTAAGACCTCGGTGCGCCAAGCACCTGAATATGCGCAATCGGGACTGCCTGGAGAAGATCGATGGGTCCGCTTGGAACTCAAGTTATTGGCTGATGTGGGGCTGGTGGGGTTTCCCAATGCTGGCAAATCGACCTTGATTCGAAAGGTGTCGCGCTCTCGCGCAAAAGTGGCAGAGTATCCGTTCACGACGCTTGTGCCGAACCTGGGGGTTGTCCCCATCGCAGATGATCAATCCATTGTCATTGCAGATGTGCCGGGCTTGATTGAGGGTGCCAGCGAGGGCATCGGTCTGGGGCATCAGTTCTTGCGCCACATCGAGCGGACCAAGGCGTTGGTATATTTGTTGGATGCGACCGGTCAACCTGGTCCTGCGGAGGCCTACGTCACACTTCGGCGAGAGTTAGAGCGTTACGATGAATCCTTGATCGAACGTCCCTCATTTGTGTGCCTAAACAAAGTGGACCTTGTGGACGAAGAGTGGGTAGACTTGTGCCAATTGGAGTTGGAAGAGGTTGGTGTTTCTGTGGTTTGTTCCCTGAGTGGACTGACCGGTGACGGTACGAAGCAATTGATTCGCCAAATCGCAGAGGTGTTGTATCCTCCAGAGTCCTTTGGGGATTAACCACGTGCTTTCAGTGAGCCTTAAGCAAGGACTCAGGTTTTTCTGCAGGAGGCCGATGTAGGGGTTGATGGGCTTTGTGCGGCCGATCATTTTCGGTGGGTAACACCACATTTGAATCGCAAGTGGTAGTGTTCCCACTTTGACTTGGGTATTATCGGATGCTATCCGTTACAGGACCCCCCGACGTTATTCGGGAGATAGGAATTGAGGGAATTACGACGGTGAAGAATTGGTTATGTCGAGCAGCGGTTGTGACGGTGATCGTACTGGTTACGACGCCTGTTTTCGCTCAGGAAACGCCGTCGCCGGACGACACGATCGTCCCTGCTGTTGAGGAAACCAAGAAGCCCGTCACTCCAGCCGTAGAGCCCGTTACCTCCGGGTACGATATTAAGATTCACGATCTGGAAGAAAAGGTCATTGGACTGAAGGAACGAATCTTTAAGACCAAGACCCGATTGATCCTTTTGCGAGAACAGATTCTGCACAATGTCATTGCGGAAGCACGTGTTGTCATCGTGCACAACAATGACATGAGCAACGCGTTTACTCTCGAGCAGGTCATCTACGAACTGGATGGCGAGAAGATTTATTACAGTGACAATCAGGGCGGTGTTCTGGACGAAAAGCGAGAGTTCGAAGTGTTTAACGGCAATCGCCTTCCAGGAAACCATCGTTTGAGTGTGGAGTTGATTTACCGGGGCAACGGTACATTGTTTTCGTACATCGACGGGTATGTCTTTAAGATTCGGTCGAGCTATACATTCTTTGCCGCTAAAGGACGAATTTCTCGAATCAAGGTCGTCGGTTTTGAAAAAGGCGGAATCACTACTGATCTCGAACAAAAGCCGTACGTTCGATACGAAGTACAGCAACTTCGGTACACCGGAGACAAGCCCGTAACGGAAGAGGGATTGGAAGATAATCCCGACGCCGCCAATACCAACGAGGAGTAGTGGTGCGCGGTTCCTGTGCATCCAAAAACAGTTTGCGCGCATTGGCCACAGCGTTTCACAGTCGCCACAGTGTTCTGAGTGTTTGCACGATCGTCTTGGTGATGATGGTACACGCTACGCTTTTCGCACAGGAGGCTGAGCTTCCTGATTCAGAGCGCATCATTGGCCAGGTGGATCTGAACGTCAGTAGTATTGAACAAGACATCCATCGCCTTGAGTTGGACATCGACAACCCCGTGACGCGTAGTCGTTACTACCCGATCGAAAAGCGCCTTCTCGATGCTCGAGTACATTTTGAGCTTCGCAATTACGCCCAGGCAGCCATATTGTTTATGGATGCCATCGATAATCCACAGTTCCGCACTCATAGCGACCGATGGTCCGTGTACTTTCGTCTTGGAAGGAGCCTTTATGAGCTCAAGAACTACGAAGGTGCGCGACAGTATTTTTCTAAGTTATTGGTGGCAGGCTCGGGAGATTATTATCAGAAGGGTTTGCAATACCTGATCGAAATTGGCCTGGACACACGTCAATCATTGGTGTTGGAAGATGCCTTGTCTCGGGCCAAGAAACTTACATTTCGTTTGCCAGCGACCCAATACACCTACGGGAAAGGATTGTATCGGGAGGGCAAACATGTTGAAGCTCTGAATGCATTGTCCCAGATCCCTCAGTCAGCGCCCGAATATGGCCCGGCGCAGTACTACATAGGGGTCATCTACACGCATCAAGTTCGTCTGGATCTGTCTACTGAAGCGTTCAAACGTGTGGTTGCAGTACCCATGGTGGAGTCGAACGAAAAGTCGAAGGGACTCAATGAATTAGCGTTTCTATCGTTGGGCCGATTGCACATAGAGCTAGAAAAATACCAAGAAGCCATCGATTTCTACCAGCAGGTCAGTCGCCAATCGAAGCACTTCTATATGTCGTTGTATGAGATGAGTTGGGCGTACGTGAAACAAGAAAAGTTCAACAGAGCTTTGGGGACCTTGGAAATTCTCTTGCTTGCGGTAGATGACGAGCAATTGGCCACCCGCGCCAACATTCTAAGAGGACAACTCAACATTCGTTTGGACCAAACCGAGGGGGCTGTTGAAACCTATAACGAGATCATTCGACGATTTGGCCCCATCCGTGATGAATTGGAGAGTTTCAGCCAGTCGGCGGACGCGGTTCAATCCTATTTCCGGTGGCTTCTAGACCGGCATTCCGATGTGTTTCAACTGAACTCTGTGTTGTCTGAACGCGCGGTGAACTGGCTTGAGACGGACGATGATCTGAAAGAAGTCATTGCGCTCTTTGACGAAATGTCCAGAGGTCGAAGCGACGTTAAGGAGTCCAAGAAGATCCTCATCACTCTCGAAGAGGCGTTATCGTCTCCCAATCGCTTGGAGATCTTTCCCAAGCTCAAGCGCCGATGGACAAACATTTCGGTGGCGGAAAACCAATTGATTTCAATCAGTCAGTACATTCTCAATGCGCAGGGGTCGTTCTTACGAAACTCGATGACGGCCAGTGAACGCCGTCGCTACGACAAGTTGTTGAAAAAACACAGTGTTGAAGAGCGACGGTTTTCACGAATACCCAAGTCAATGGCTGATTACAAGGAGAGACGAAAAAGCGTCGATCAACGATTCATAGAGCTCCGTCGGCAAGTGTTTGGCGCTGAAGCATCTTTGCGGGAGGTTCGTAAGCAATTACAGGCCATGGAGAAGTGGCTGCTTGAAGCGCGGTATGCAGACGAAGGCCGTCGCCTCAGCCGCAAGGAACAGCAGAAATACCTTCGTGAACTCAAAGCAGAGAAGCAGGCGTTACGCCAAGTATACGAGGAGTTGACGACTGCGACGGCCCAGATCGATCGAGAGAACGCTCGCGTTGGAGTGGGGGATGTGGTCTCAACAAACGAAACCAACATCAAAAACAACCTCATGGCGTCCCATCGCAAGCAGGCGCTGCTTCTTGCGGAAGTGCGAGCACGCATCCGTGGCGAACGGCGACGTCTTACCGATCGCTTGCAGGTCTACCGTGACCGGGTCGTAAGGATGTTCCATCAATTGTCACGGTTGTTGGGGCGAATTAATCGAGTGGCAGACGCCGAGATCGCGAATTTTCGTCGACAGGTGTCTCGCGAACGTGTGTTGCTGATGGGCTACGCCAAGCAGGTTGGCCGCTTCACAGAAGATGCCGACCAAGTGGCCGATGCGTTGGGTGTGTCGCTCTTTGGGATGGCGAAACGACGCTTGAGTGATGTGGTCTTGGAGGCGGATCTTGGATTGATAGACGTGGCTTGGGCCAAGAAGGACACCGAATCGAAGAAGATTCTAGCCATGCAAGAAGCCCGCAAGAATGAACTGGATCGGTTGCAAAAAACCATGGAAGAGATCTTGAAGGACTGAGTTTCGTGCATGGATTTGTCACGATGTTTGTGGGGTTGATTGTCGCGACGGGCGCTTTTGCTCAGGGCAGCGCCAGTAGTGGTCGGCTTCAGCCATTGGATGGCAACCCCACGGAGCCATTGGACCCAGCACGTCGGTCGGCACTACTCAAGGAGTTGCGGGATGCGGGTAGCCGATTCCAACGTGTCGGACAAGATTATCGTGAGGAGATCCGCTCCGTTGTGACAGCGGAGGTGAACCAACGGACGAAGCTCCTGAATGAGGGATACGGCAAACAGATCACCCAAATACAACAAATTGAGCAACGTCGGCGACGCGATGCGATCGCGGCTTTTCGTCAGTTTGTTGAACGCTACCCGAACCATTCAACCCACACCCCGGATGCCATGTTTCGGCTGGCGGAATTGTATTACGAGGAATCGGAACTGGAATACGGCCGTGCCGAGGACGACCACGACCGGCTTATCGAGCTATACGAGCGTGGAAAGCTTCCCGACGAACCACCACAACCAGAGTTGACATTCGCCGAAACCATCAAGCTCTATCGAGAGTTGGTGCGCCGATTCAAGGACTATCGCTATCGTGGCGTTGCCATGTATTTGCTTGGTTACTGCCTCGAACGTTCTGGCGATGATACAGAGGCCAAGCGCATTTGGGAACAAATGGCGACGGCATATCCCCAAAGCAAGTATGCGCCGGAGGTTTGGCTGCGCATCGGCGAGTATTACTTTGATGGCGGTGAATGGGTACAAGCGCGAAAAGCGTACGCGAAAGCGGCGGAATACACAGACAGTTCACTCTTCGATTTGGCGCTCTACAAGTTAGCGTGGACATATTTCCAAGATTACAACTACGACGCGGCCATTCGCGGTTTCAAACGACTGATCGGTTATTACGACAAGACAGCCGAAACTGCGGAAGGATCGGAGCGGGGCCGTGAACTGCGCAATGAGGCCGTACAGTATCTGGCCCGATCTTTGGCGGAAGATGATTGGGATGGAGACGGAGAGGCCGATGAGGGGGCGGGTGTGGAGCGCGCGCTTCGGTATTTGAATGAAGGATTGCCTTTTGAGCGCGAAGTGATGGAGGGATATGCCAAGGCGCTCGTTGAGTTGCATGAAGACGCAAAATACCGCGAAGCGATTAAAGTTTATCGCACTCTCCTTGATCGCGAGCCGAACAACCCCCAGAACCCGGAATTCTTCGAAACGCTCATCGAACTGTATTACACGGTCCGCGACAAGGAAAACGGGTTGTTGGCTCGGCAGCAGTTTGTCGAAAACTTCGGCCGGAAATCCAATTGGTACAAGGCAAACATTGGCAACCCGGCTGTGACTTCCAAAGCCGATGAACTGGTTGAGGCGTTCTTGAAGGAACGGGCCCTCATGCAGTATGAGTTGGCCGTAGAGCTTCGAAAACAGGCGCTGGTAGAAGCCGATGCGAAGAAACTTGAGCGGTCCATCGCGGAATCTAGTAAAGCAGCCTCCATAATCCAACAGTATTTGTCGGATCCTCGGCATCGAAAAGACCGGTATGCGCTGCGGTACTACTTGGCGGAGATGTACTACAAATCCGAGCAATACCTTAAGTCAGCTATAGAATATGAGTCGGTTCGCGACGATGAAACGCCGACCGCCACGGAAATACCGGAATACGCGGATATTCGAGAGGATGCCGCCTTTAGCGCGATCGCGGCCGTGGAAAAGTATCTTGAAGAACAAGTGAAGAAGAAGCGAATGCCCAAGAAGGCATTGGCCTTGGACGCCGACGTTCCCCCGGAGGAGGAAGAGAAGAAGCGATCCACACGGATCCGTCGGGTAAAACCTCAGAAGCTTCCCAAGAAGATCGATCAATGGGTTGCCAGCAGCGATCGATATGTGGATTTGAAGTTAGAACGACCGGCAGGCAAAGACAAAGACTATCCAGTCAAACAAAGTTATCGAATCGGGTTGATGTTCTACAATTTCCGCCACTACGACGAGGCGCGACGGCGTTGGGAATTGGTCATCAAGGGTTGGCCGAACAAGAAAGAGGCGTCCTTTGCGGCGCGCAACGTCATCAACTCGTACAAGGAAGAAAACGACTGGGTGAACGTGGAGAAATGGGCCGACCGTGTCGCAAAAGAAGGGATCGGTCGACCGGAGGATGTGGCTTCTCTTCGTGCGCAAATCAAGCTCTACAAGCTGGGGGTTTCCTTTGACAAGGCTGAAGCCCTGTACGCGGAGAAGAAATATGTAGAGGCTGCGGAAGAATTTGAACGGGTGGTCGGGTCGGATCCAAAGTCAAAATTTGCAGACAAGGCGCTCTTTAATGCGGGTCAAGCGTATCAACTGGCCAAGCACTGGAATTCTGCAGCTCGCGTGTTTGAGCAGATTGTGACCGAACCTCGTTTCGCAGGCAGCCAATTCCGTCAAGATGCCTTGGTCAACTTGGCCGAAAACCATCGACGGTTTTTCGCTTTTGACAAAGCCATTCATCGGTATCAAGCACTTGTGAAGGAGTTTCCCACGGTGAAAGAGGCGGCGTATGCGCTGTTCAAGAGCGCACAGTTGCTGGAAATGACAGGACGTTGGGCGGAAGCGGCTCAAGTGTATGAGCGTTATTCGAATGAATACAACATGCGCGATGATGCAATGTTGGCCCTTTTTCGGACCGGTCTGGTGTACGAAAAGATGAAGGACGTCAACGCGCAGATACGACTGTTTCGTACCTTTATTAAACGATTCTCCACCACCCCTGGATCTGATGCCCGGATTGTCGAAGCGAACATGCGCTTGGGGGATTTGTTTCAAAGGAAAAAAGATTGGAAAACGGCAAAGCGCTACTACGAGCAGACCATCAAAGATTTCCAAGCCCGTGGCCTCGCGCCAGGCGATCAAGCAGAGCACGCCGCCAAAGCCCAGTTTGAATTGGTGGATGCCTCGTATCGCACGTACCATCGCATCCGTGTAACAGAGGGAATGTCTCTATCTCGACAACAAAAAACCGTGGGACGAAAGTTCAAATTGATGGTTGAGTTGGCCAACGAAGACACGGGATTGTTCATGCAGGTCGCTCGTTATCAGTACAATCCCATGTCTGTGGCCGCTTATGTTCGAATGGGACAAGTGCCCTTGAGTTTCGCCAAGATGCTTTACGACGCTCCTGATCCACCAGGAATAGACGAAGAATCGCTTGAGTTGTATCGAGAGCAAATTGAAGAAGTAGCCGTTCAGCGAGAAGACTTCGCTGTTGAAAAGTTGCAAGAGGCTGTCGCGGCTGCGCGTCGTCTAAGGATTGTCAATGACTACTCTCAATTGGCACTCACAATCTTGAATGGCTACAAGCCCAAAGAATACCCGCTTTTGAAGGCCGAAAAGCGTACATTTGATTTCGATGAAGGATTGAATTCGCCCTTGGTGGTGCCGAAAGTTGTGCCTCCACCGCCGGTGTTGGATGCGAAGGAACAACCAGGAGTTGACGATGACTCTGATGCATCAACGCCATCAGAGCCGGAACCTGTGGACGACGAGAAGGTGGGGCCGTCCAGCCCCGATCCCGCGCCACCCGCTGAAGAAGAGACACCATCAACCGCACCCGAGCCGACGGAAGAGGTCCCTGCCCCCAACGAAGAGGTTCCTGCCCCGGACGAAGAGGTTCCTGCTCCGGACGAAGAGGTTCCTGCCCCGGACGGCGAGGAGGAGGGCCCATGAGGTACCGCCTGATAGTGTTGGTTGCTTGTCTAGTTGGGTGCGGAACGACCACGCCAAAAACAGAGACACCACCGCCATCATCGGCGCTACCGCCAGTGATTGAGCCGAGTGAGCCTACGCCCGGGGATGGGGCGTTGGCACCGGGTGAACCGCGGATTAACGCATCGGACGAGGCCGATCGACTCACCCAAGAAGGGATCTCCTCCATTGAAGCATTCGCGTTTGAGGAAGGCGTCCGAAAGCTTAAGGAGTCTCTGGTCTTTTCGGCAGATCAACCTGAGGTTCGGCAGACGCTCGTTGGGGTGTACTTGCGGTTGGGACGCGTAGTGGACGCGCTGAACGTGACCGAAGAGTGGTTACGCGCCCAACCCAATGATGAGGTCGCCGTGCAATTTCGTACGTTTGTTTTGATGCGAGCTGGACGATTGCGCGACGCCCGGGGGGTTGTCCAGGGTTACCTACAGAATCAGCCGAACAATTTGGCGATTCGAAATCTTTTGGCTCGAGTGTTTGTGATGATGGGATTCCATGAAAAAGCGATTCGGGAGAGCACCACCGTCTTGAAGGCCGATCAGGTGAACGTCGAGGCCATGACGAACGTGGCACGTACCTATCTCGCGCAACAGAAAGCGGATTTGGCCCAATTTGTTATCGTCCAGGCATTGCAGGTGGCGGAAACAGCAACGCTGTATCACCTGTTGTCACGGGTCTACATTGGGCTGGAGAATTGGCAGCAAGCCGAGGCCTACCTACGCAAGGCCACAGAGTTAGACGGCGACTTTCCCGAGGCCTTCAACAACCTGGGTGTTGTGTATCAGCGCGTCGGGGATTATCCGTCGGCAGTCGACTCCCTCGAACAGGCGGTGCGTGTGGCTCCGGGATATCGTGAAGGCTATCTCAACTTGGGCAATGCGTATCGAGGACTCAAGGAATTCACCAAAGCACAAGGGGCATATGAACAGGCGCTGACGGTGGATGATCGATATGCCGATGCTTATTTCAATTTGGGCATTCTATTTTTCGAAAATGAGATAGAGGGGATGGACGAGACCCGTCGACTCCAGTTGGTCGTGGAGAATTTCAATAAATACAAGCGAGTGATTGGGAGCATGATTCCCAAGAATGATCTGGCCGATCAATATATTGAAGAGGCCACGCGACTGATTAAGGAGTTGCGTGAACAGAAGGAAAACGAAATGAAAGAGCCTTCTTCCGACGACGAGTTAGGCTCGGAGGAAGAGGATGGCGCGAGCGAGGACTCTGATGAGGAGTCGGAGGAGTCACCGGCCGAACCTGTGGAGCCCGAGGAAGAACCTGCGGAGCCTGAGGAAGAACCATCCGTTGAACCAGTGGAGCCACCGGCCGAACC
>Ga0114996_10000903_pt1 | contig 40729 bp, 37 predicted proteins | sample ArcticOcean_MG_C_4_FD_87039 | JGI IMG/M metagenome (GOLD analysis project Ga0114996, IMG submission 87039) | Marine microbial communities from western Arctic Ocean - ArcticOcean_MG_CB4_134 | ecosystem: Environmental > Aquatic > Marine > Oceanic | place: Arctic Ocean: Canada Basin | collected... | reverse complement strand
CGGTGGCGGCGGGAGCACTACATACCAGGTCGGCTTCCTCCGGTGCGTGGCCCGGCTCTTTCCGGAATTGCGGATACCGTACGTCACGGGGGTGTCTGCAGGGGCCATCAACGCGGCCCTCCTCGCGTCGCACCACGGGACGTTTCTGCAGGCTGTCCGCGAGCTCAGCGAGCTCTGGGGGAATCTCACGGCCGGCGACGTCTTCCGGACCGAGACCCGGTCCCTGGCCATGAACGCCGTGAAGTGGGTGCGCCAGCTTTCATCCGGCGGCCTCGGCCGACCGCGCCTCGTGAGGGGACTCGTCGATACGCGGCCGTTGAACGCCTTCCTGACCGAGGTCCTGCACGCTGTTACCGGTGAGCTCACCGGCGTCCAGTACAACCTCGACCGCGACCGGCTCAAGGCCCTCGCCATCAGCACGACGAGCTATTCGACGGGGCAGTCGGTCACTTGGATCCAGGGGAAGGACGTGGAGCTCTGGAAGCGGCCGCTGCGGAAACCTGTTAATACGACCATGACCGTCGACCACATCATGGCCTCCGCCGCGCTGCCGCTCTTCTTTCCGGCCGTGGAGGTAGAGAACGCGTGGTACGGGGATGGCGGCATTCGCCTCATCGCACCGCTCTCTCCCGCGATTCACTTGGGGGCGCGAAGGATCATCGCAATCTCGACGCGGTACGTCGCGACCGAGGCCGACACGCCCGAGCAGACAGTCTTCGGCTACCCGCCGCCCGCCCAAGTGATGGGCGTGCTCATGAACTCGATCTTCCTCGACCTGCTCGACCACGACGCCTTGCGGCTCGACCGCCTGAACCAGCTCCTCGGCGAGCTGCCTGAAGAGCGTAGCCGAGGCCTGAAACAGATCCGATTGCTTACCCTGCGACCCTCGGTGGACCTCGGGAAACTGGCGGGTCAGTTCGAGGCTCAGCTTCCTCGAGCCTTCCGCTTCTTGACGCGAGGACTCGGCACCAAGGAGACCCGCAGCCCCGACTTCCTCAGCATGGTGCTATTCCAGCCCGACTATCTGACCGCGCTCATCGAGATCGGTGAGAGAGACGCCTTGGCGCGAGTGAGCGAGATCGAAGCATTCTTGCGCACCGAGGACGACTGACATGCTCCACCCGCGCGCGTTCAAGGTCACCGTGGTCTGGACGCTGCTTCTCCTCCTTCTGGGCAGCGTCGTCCATGCCACGGAGTCGAGCCTGGCGTGTCCAGACTGGCCGACCTGCTTTGGCACTATGGTTCCCGAGATGTCCGGCGGGGTCTTTTGGGAACACCTGCATCGGCTGGTCGCCGGTGGGCTCTTACTGATGTTCTCGCTGGCCACCTGGCTCGCACACAAGGAAGCAGGAGACCGGCCATGGGTCATGAAGGCCTGCTGGGGTGGAATCGCGCTGCTTCTGGTGCAGTCCGCGTTCGGCGGCCTCACGGTTGTTTATCGACTTCCCGACCTCGTCTCGACCACACACCTGGCGCTCGCCTTCAGCTTTCTGGCGCTCGCTACGGTGCTTGCCGCAGCGACCTCGACACCGCATGAGGCGGCCAGCAACGACGGCGCTCCGGGCACCGCGGTCGTCCCCACCAACTCCGGAACCGCGCTCGGGGCGGCATCAGCCGCTGGCCTGGTCTTCGCACAGTCGGTCCTGGGTGGACTGGTGCGACACATGGACGCGGGCATGGCCTGCCCCGACGCGCCCCTTTGCCTGGGTCAGATCGTGCCGCCTCTGATCAACGCCCCGATCATCGCGCACTTCTCGCACCGTGTGCTGGCGCTGGTTGCCGCGCTGGCGGTGCTCGCCCTCGCCGCGCGGATCTTGCGCTCCGATAGTCCTCCGTCGGTCCGGCTCTGGGCGACGCTGGCGGCCGTGCTGGTGCTCGTCCAAGTGGCCTTGGGCGTCGCGTCGGTGCTCACCGTCCTCGCGGTGGCTCCGGTGTCACTGCACACGTTGGTCGCAGCGGGGCTCCTCGCCTCCTTGGTTTACCTGGCCACGGTCTCTAGCCCGGCTCGCGACCGGACCTCACCGGCTGCGGCCGCGACGGCAGCCTGAGGGGTCGTGGAAAGAGCGGCCCTCGGTGACACCCTCGCCTTCGTCAATGCGTGCCTGAACGCGACCAGCGGGGTCGCGCTCGTCACCGGCTTCGTGCTTATCCGAAGGAAGACCGTACGCGGCCATCAGCGCGCCATGCTTACCGCGCTTACCGCGTCGGGCCTGTTCCTGATCTTCTACGTTACACGCGTAGCACTCACGGGCACGCACGACTTCGCCGGAGAGGGCGCCGCGCGAGTCATCTACCTCAGCGTGCTCTTCTCACACATGGTTCTCGCGGTCGTCGTGCTTCCGTTGGTCGTCCGCCTGATCTACCTGGTCCGTAAGAAGCGTTTTCACGACCACGCGAAGCTCGCGCGCCGGGTCTTTCCGGTCTGGGCCTACGTCTCGGTCACTGGGCTCCTCGTATACGTGTTGCTCTACCAGGTATACGGCTACTCGTGAGCGACGGGGCCGTCCGAACAGGGCGCCTCATCGGATACTTCGAGGCCGTCGCGGCTGCCTGCCTTTGGGGCTCTTCGGGCATCTTCGCGGTCCATCTCTTTCGCCTAGGCGTACCACCCGAGACGGTGGCGTTGCTGCGGCCCGTCGTCGGCGTCCTCTTCCTGTTCGTCGCGCTGGCTGCGGCGCGGCCAGAGTCTCTGAGGATCGACGTCCGAGGACTGGCCGTTCTAGGCCTGGGCGGGGGACTGGCAGTGGCGGTCTTTCAGGTAGCCTACCAGTTCTCGACGGACGCCGTGGGAGTGCCCCGAACGGTGGCGCTCCTCTACCTGGCGCCAGCGTTCGTGACGGCCGCATCGGGTCCATTGCTCGGAGAGTGGCCCTTGCGACGCCGGATCGCACTGGTTGCACTGACCCTCGCCGGAGTCTGGCTTTCCGTTCTGGGAGCGGACGAGGTACCGGCGAGGTTCGGAACGAGCGGATTGGCCTGGGGCGCCCTGGCCGGCGCCAGCTACGCCGCGTACACCCTCTTGGGCCGATTCGCCGCGCCCCTTTTCGGCTCTGCGCGAACCGTCTTCTACAGCACGCTGGGAGCGTGTGTAGTGCTGGCAATCGTCCTGCCCGTGGCCGCGGGGCCCATCGTCCTGCCGACAGGAGCGCGAGCTTGGATACTACTCGTGGCGTTCGGCGGGCTCACGGTCGCTCTAGCCCAGTTTCTCTTCTTCGATGCTCTCGGCCGCATCGAAGCGAGCGGCGCTTCGACCGCGGCTGCGGCGGAACCGGCAGTCGCCGCCGTCCTAGCGACGATGCTCCTGTCACAAGGGTTGAGCCCCCTCGGCTGGATCGGCGTCGCAATGATCGTAGCGGGCGTCGCCGGAGTGGGCGGCACCGCTATCGGGAGAAGGACATCTCGACCTCGGCCCCACCGTCCGGGACGTTCCTGAGGTCGATGCGTCCACCCATGCCCTCGATGACCCTCCGGGCATGTGGCAGCCCTAGGCCGAGGCCATCGTCCGAGGTGGAGTAGAACGGATCGAACGCTCTCCGGAACGCTTCCTCGCTGAATCCCTCTCCTCGGTCGCGGACCGTGATCTTCGCACGGCTGCCGTCACTCGCCACCGTCAGATCAACGGTCTGGCCTTCGCCGAATCGGCTGGCGTTGTGGAGCACGAGGTAGAGCGCGTCCATGAGCGCGCCGGGATTGACCGTCGCGCGGACCGGGACGTCGCTCAGCATGAGCCGCACCGCCAAACCCTGGTCGGTCACGAACTCCTTCGACACGCGTTGGACCAACGTCGACAGGTCGGTACCCTCGCTGATCTCTTCGGCTTCTCGCACGAAGAAGTCCAGGTCCTGGAGGGCTCCCAGCGCCCGATCGATGCGCTCGCGTAACTCGGGAACACCAACATGCTCGCTGAAACCTGTCAGTGGCTGGCGTACGCTCAGCTCGAGAAAGGCGCTCACGCGACCGACCGCCTCTCTGAGGGCAGCCTCTCGCTCGGCCTCACGGGGAGCCCACCCGCTCTGCAGGGCCTGTTGAAGCGCTGCCTCGGGCGTGCCCGCGGTCACGTCCGACGGGATCCTGCCCCTCTGCACCGCCTCCACCAGAGACCCGAGACGCCCCTCCACCTCGCGTCTACCCTCCTCCAAGCCGGCGTTGCGTCCGCCTGAGCGACCGACCAAGAGGCCGATCGCACCCAACACGACGGCTGCGACGATCCCTATGAGGACTTCCATGCTTCTCCATTCGAGCGTTGGGCCCCGTGGATTTCGACCGGGGACGGATGTTCGCACACGTAATCCGGCGCGGCAACTCACTGTTGCGGCTTCGGGCCTATGACCCGTATCGTCGCGGCCCCATGGGAAACCTCCAGGAAGTCCGCCGCCTGCTCACCGCCTCATCCGATGAGGATAACCCGAGCGCTGAGGAGCTACAGAAGCTCTTCAAGCGTGTGGAGCGCGTCGCGGTGATCGGCCTCTCCAGATTTCCGGAGAAGGCGGCGCGACGCGTGCCGTCCTACCTCGCGGCCAAGGGGTACGACATCATCCCGGTCAACCCGCACGCAGACCGGATCTTCGGGCGGAAAGTCTACGCCCGCTTGGCCGACGTGCCCGACGAGGTCGACCTCGTGATCGTGTTCCGGCCTTCGAGCGAGGCAGGCCCGTTCGTTGAAGAGGCAGCGCAGCGGCCCGAGCGGCCGACGATCTGGCTGCAGGAGGGAATCCTCGCGGACACGGAGGTCGCGGCCGCTAGGGCAGACGGGATCACCGTTGTTCAGGACCTATGCGCCTTCAAGGTACACCGAGCGCTCTTCGACTGAGGGCGGCCGGCGCATGGCGGCGCCGCGCACCATCGGGCATGAATCAGCCGTCCAGCACATCTTCCAGCATCTCCGCGTGACCCTTCGGCTTCACGTTCCGCCAGACCCGCGCCACCACGCCTTCCTCATCGATCAAGAAGGTGCTGCGCTCGATCCCCATGAATTTTCGGCCGTACATGCTCCTCTCCTTCCACACGCCGTACGCTTCGCAAACAGCGTGATCCTCGTCGGCGAGCAGTGGAAACGTGAGGCCGAACTTCTTCCTGAACTTCCCATGGGACTCGATCGAGTCCGTCGAGACGCCAAGCACGACCGCGTCCAGCTTTTCGAATGCCGGCGTGGCGTCCCGGAAGTCACATGCCTGAATCGTGCAGCCCGGCGTGTCGTCTCTAGGGTAGAAGTACAGGACGACCTTCTTACCATGAAGTGCAGAGAGCGTCACGTCGCCCCCCTCGTCCGATGCGAGCGTGAACTCCGGTGCGCTACTCCCCACCTCTATCATGTCGACACCTCCGGTTGATCTTCATCGTCGGCCGGGCGCGATTTGGGGGAAGCGACCACGCGGGCTGACTCCACCACGATCTCAGCCTCCCACCGGCATAGGGCATCACCCCGTGACTGGCAAAACGTGTGGACGACCCGTGCCGTCCCGCCGAGCGTCTGCTCGATCACCTCGCGGCAGAAGCCCGATAGCAAATGGCACGCGTCCCCACCTGGGTCGCTTTGGATGAAGAACAGCGCCCGACCTTCGATGACGAAAGATCCGCGACCGAATCCTCCGATCGTGCGTCCAAAAAGCCTTTTCAGCCTACGCCGGACAGAGGTGCGCGCTATGGCGAACTGTGCCCGTCTCGGTAGCAACCGTCCCCACCTGCGAGGCCGATCCGGAGCCGCAAGCAGCCGGCCCACCTGCTCGAACACCTGGTCGCCGTCCGGCCGCCGTATCACGAAGCGGAAGAGGTCGCTGACCTCACCGTCAGTGAGCCTCACGTTCTTCCGTGCGTCGCCCTTGTAGGCACGAATCTGCCGATCCACGACATCGCTGAGGCCGAAACGCCGCGGGATGGTGCGGCTGGGGTCCTCATCCTCGAGAAGCTCCCCCGGCAAATCCCGGTCCTTGATTACTTCCAGCAGCCGGAGCGCCACGACAGCCTGCACTCGCCGGGTTCCGTGGTCCGCCACAGGCAGTTCGGTGGGATCCCTCAACTCGTCTCGCCGATTGGGTAACGGATAGAGGCCAATCTCACCGATGTGGGGTGCGGCGGCAACGCACGCCGCGGGTGCCCGAGGCCCGGTAAACGGCATGAACAGGGAATTGTTGGATCGTACCAAATTGAGAGTGACACGCTGCGCGATGCGGCCCATATATGGGTGGGCGTCTCAGGACGCCTCACAAGCGGGGCGAGTGTGAAGGATATCTCGTTGGCCCAACCCTGGGGGGGCTGGTTTTTCGTGCCGACGAGACCCTTCGCCCTCCCCCGTTTGTTGTTTTCGCCATGCGCGTAGGATGCGCCCCATGCTCTTGTTGGAACCTCACCCTTCGGGCATCTTACTGGGGAACGTATGACGGCCGCCCGCCTTGGGCGGCATAGGCGATAAGGCTCAAACATGGCCACAATCGAGCAACAGGAGCCGACTGGGGTTCTCGACGAGGCTCCGCTCGACGAGCTGACCGACGAGGAGCTGGTAACCGCTCACTTAGAAGGGCGTCCCGGGGCCTTCCAGCGGCTTTACGATCGCTACAGAGACCGTTTGATCCATTTCATCGCCCGGAAGACTGGCGACGCGGATCGGGCGCAGGATCTCGTTCAGGAAGCCTTCATTCGCGTGACTCGGCATCTCCATCGCTTCGACACGTCGAAGAAGTTCTCTACCTGGGTCTACACGATCGCGAGCAACCTATCGAAGAACGAGCTGCGTAATCGGTCTCGCAGCCCCCTGGTCCTCTTCCAGCGACTCACGGGGAACTGGGAGGACGATCACCGTCCGATCCAGTTCGAGGACTTCTCGATGCGTCCCGATGATCTCTATCGGAAGCGATACCTGCGGCGTCTTGTCGAGAGCACGGTGGAGGAACTCCCCGAACACCATCGCCTCGTCTTCCGCCTGAGGGAGCTAGAGGGCAAGAGCTACGAGGAGATTTCGGAGATCACCGGCGTGAATCTGGGCACCGTGAAGAGCCGGCTACACCGGGCCCGCAATTCGTTTGCGCAGAGGATCGAGCCCTTCCTGAACTAGGGCGGAGCTCGCACCAAAGTGTTCGACGACCTCCGTGACGCCTTCCGGGAAGCCCTCGACAACTTCAACAAAGAGTTGAAGCGCGATCGGGTGCCCGAGACCGTAGACCGCCTTCTCGTAGGCATGAAGGACGAGATCGTCGACGAGAAGGCCCAGATCGCGGGGCTCGAGGCGCAGCTCGAAAAGGCATTGGCTCAGGCCAAGCTGGAAGGCGAGCGTGGGCAGACGTGCCGGCGGCGGGAGGAGCTGGCTCGCCGCATCGGCGACGAGGAGACCGCTGATGTCGCCCGCGACCACGCGTTGAAGCACGAGGGGCACCACGCGCTCCTGGAGAGGAAGGCCGAGGCGATCCGTGAAGAGCTCGAGTTCCGGCGTCGCACGGCCGAGGAGATGGTGGCCAAGTTCAGCGAGGCACGGAGCCAACGAGACGCGCTCTCGGCCCAGGCCGGCCGCTCGGAGGCCCGGGACTCGTTCGCCGAGGCCGATGACCTCTTCGGTGAGTTGGACCGCATGTCGGAAAAGATCGAGGGGGAGCGTTCTAAGGGAGAGGCCGCAGAAATCCTGGACTCACTCGACCTCGATGGGCGCTCCGACTACCACGTCGAGCTCGACGACCAACCTCCCGCACGGGAGGAGATAGACGTGGACGCCGCGCTCGCCGAGCTCAAGCGCCGCATGGGGCAAGAATAGGGTCCCTATTCCGCCTCATCCGCGAAGTCCCATAGGAAGAGCAATCCGGCACACTCTCCCGCGAGGAAGAGGATGTCCTCGCGCTCCCGGCTCGAAAGCGGCGGGCGACGTGCCCTTCCCTCCACAAAGAGGCCCCAGACACGGTCGTGCTGGGTGCCGAGACAGACGACCAGGCCGTCCGATCCGGCGTCGTGCAGCTCCGCCGACGCATGATCCTGGCAAGAGACGTCGGGCACGTCGAGCCGGGCCGGGTCGTGGGCCGTGTCGAGGACTATGAAGGGCCTCAATGTCAGATCGCCGGATGTGCGACGCCAGAAGATCACGCCCCTGTCTGCCCCGGCGAGATGCACAATGCGCCACAGCGGAAGCGCGAAGCGCGATCTCTCTCCGTCGGCACCCCACAGGGCCAACGTACCGGCCGGGGCGTCACCCTCTGCGTGGCGCCCAATGAACTGTGAGAGATCGATGATTTCGTCCGCCATATTCGCGCAATGAAGGGTCCGCGCGGGCGCCCGTCAAACCCTGGCTCTCGTAAGGGGCTTCGGATAGATTCTGCCCTGGTTCGACCTTCGGGTCTGTCTGTTCATCCGTCGTGACCAAGTTTTGCGGGACACCACATGCAGAATTGGATCGGTATCGGGATCTGGATCGTCATGGGCGCCGTCATTGGCCTTGTGATGAAGGCGCTCATCAGCCGTCCCGAGGAGACATCCGGCCATACGCCGGTGCTCCTCGCGTTGGGCGGCTTCGCCTCCGTCATCGGTGGCATGCTCGGCGTGGGCACGTTCCACCTCTACGAGCCCCTCGCGATCAGCCCTGGCGGCATGGCTGGCGCCGCGATTTTCGCGGCCCTGATGACCTTTGTATATCGCTGGGGACTGCGTAGCCTGATTTAGTGGCGGACGTATCAAGCTTCATAGACGGTCAGCTCGGCCGGTTCCGCGCCGAGCTCTATGAGTTTCTTCGTATCCCGTCGGTCAGCGCCAAGCCAGAGCACAGCAGGGACACGCGCGAAGCCGCGCAGTGGTTAGCCGACCGCCTGGGGGAAGCGGGCCTCACTCCCGAAGTCATCGACACCCCCGGCCACCCGATCGTACTCGGGGAGTGGCGAGGCGCAAAAGGTGCACAGACGATCCTGATATACGGGCACTACGACGTCCAGCCTCCTGAGCCACTCGAAGAGTGGAGCTCGCCGCCCTTCGAGCCGACCGAGCGAGACGGACGCATCTACGCACGCGGCTCCGCGGACGACAAGGGCCAGCTCTACATGCATGTGAAGGCGCTTGAGGCCCACCTCGCGACCTCTGGCTCACTTCCCGTCAACGTCATCGTGTTGGCCGAGGGGGAAGAAGAGATCGGCTCCCCGAACCTCGTCCCGTTCGTGCAGGCCAACCGCGATCGGCTGGCGTGCGACCTCGTAGTCATCTCCGACACGGAGATGTTCGCCGAGGGGCTCCCATCCCTGCTGTTCTCGCTCCGCGGGCTCTCGTACTTCGAGATCCACGTGAAGGGAGCGCGCAGCGACCTCCACTCAGGCAACTACGGCGGCGCCGTTGCGAACCCTGGCAATGCGCTCGCGGCCATCATCGCTTCCTTCCACGACGCCGACGGCCGCATCGCTGTTCCTGGCTTCTACGACGACGTGGCCGAGTGGGACGCCGAGACTCTTCGGCAGATCGCTGATCTGCCCCACAGCGACGAGACCTATCGGGAGGACCTCAAAGTCCCCGCCCTTTCCGGTGAGCGCGGCTTCACTACGCTCGAGAGGCTCTGGATTCGGCCGACGTGCGACGTAAACGGAATCCTGTGTGGTTACACGGGCGCCGGCGCCAAGACCGTGCTCCCCAACCGCGCCATGGCCAAGGTCAGCTTCCGACTCGTTCCCGGTCAGGACCCCAAGAGGGTGAGGGTGCTGGTCGAGGCGCATGTCCGGGCTGTCACTCCTCTAGGGGTGACGGTCGAGCTGCGTGAGATGCACGGAGGCAGGCCATGGAAGGCCGAGCTGGAAGGCCCGGCGTTCGACGCTGCCCGCGAGGCGCTCGAGGAGGCGTTCGGCAAGCACCCCGTCGCTATGGGCGGCGGCGGGTCGATCCCGATCGTGATCGATTTTGAGGAGCAGCTCGGCGCACCTGCCTTGTTGCTGGGGTTCTCGTTGCCGGACAGCAATCTCCACGCGCCCGACGAGTGGCTCCCGATCAGCAACTTCGAGAAGGGCATCACGGCCCTCGCCCTCCTGTACGGGAAACTCGGCGCCTAACGCTCGGAAAAGAGCATACGCCAGTCCGCCGAGTATTCGGCCTCCCCCCAAGCGATACGCAGCGTGCCGGTTGGAAGGGCTCCGTTCTCCTGGGGGAAGTCCGGTTCGAGCGTAACCGTCAGACTCTGAACCGTCTCGGCCAACTCCCGGCGACGGACAGGCGTCCGCCCGAAGTCCCGAGACGGGTCGTAGTCGGTGCCCCACTGTCTCGTCTCTTCGCTCACGATGAGCTGGCCCCCTCCCTCCTCCGGAAGGAAGAAGAGCGTGTACACTCCTCGGGGCACGTCGAGCTCGCCGATGCGCACGTCGAAATCGAGGGTGAGGCTCGTCGCCCAGTTCGCCCCGAGGCGCCAGACCTCATCGTAGGGCACCAGACCGCCAAAGATCGTTCGACCCCGCGCATGGGGCTGACCGTAGTCGATGGTTATCCGCGACGGACCCGAATGGGCGGGCGTGCCTGTGAACCAGCCCCCGCCCAACATCACTCGACCATCGAACGTCACGCTGGTCGTGACCCGACTGCTGGGCGCGATGTTGGGTCTCGGCCGGGTTGCCTGCGCCTGGAGGGGCCCCGCGAGAACGAGTGAGATCAGGGCACACCTTATCGAGACGTGGACACGTGGGACGAGCATGATTGGATTGACTCCAGATGAAGGCTCTCTCGCGCCGAATCTACTAAGTCGGCGCCACCATGACGGCAGCCCGCAGAAGCGCTCGTGCCTTGTTGAGCGTTTCCTCGTACTCCTTGGCGGGATCGGAGTCCGCAACGATCCCCGCACCCGCTTGCACGTAGGCCTCTCCCCCGGTCACCAGCACGGTGCGAATCGTGATCGCGGTGTCCATGCTTCTCCCGCCGTAGCTGAAGTAGCCGACGGCTCCGGCATAAGAACCCCGGCGCACCGTCTCGAGCTCATCGATGATCTCCATGGCGCGAACTTTTGGCGCCCCGGAGACCGTGCCCGCGGGGAAGCAGGCGCGGAACACGTCCAAGGCACTCAGCCCGGCCTTGAGGCGGCCCTCCACCTGACTCACGAGATGCATCACGTGTGAGTAACGTTCGACGACCATCAAGGCGGGAACCGTGACGGAGCCGTACTCCGCGACCCGGCCGACGTCGTTACGACCCAAGTCCACCAGCATGCGGTGTTCCGCCAGCTCCTTCTCGTCCGCCAGCATGTCCTCGGCCAGCGCGCGTTCTTGCTCAGGCGTCTTCCCGCGCGGCCGCGTCCCAGCGATCGGGCGCACGGTGACGGTCTCGTCCTCGAGTCGGACCATGACCTCTGGCGAGCTGCCCACGAGCGATACACCGTCCATCTCAAGGAAATAGAGGTAGGGCGACGGGTTCAGGCTCCGCAGCGCTCGGTACAGATCGAAGGGCGTAGCATCTAGGGTGAAGCTGAGCCTCTGGCTCAGAACGACCTGGAAGGCGTCCCCTGCCCGTACGTACTCGCGGATGCGCTCGACGCCCGCCTCATAGGTCTCGCGTGTCATCGAGCTCTCGAATGCCGGATCCTCATCAGGCTCACCCGAAAGCGCCAGCGGCGGGGGCGGATCGCCCTCGGCCAACCGTGCCACGAGCGACGCCGTCCGCTCGGACGCCGATTCGTAGAGCACGCGGAGTTCCTCGTCGGTCGTCGCTCCGTCGACGGGAACAGCCGCGATCGCCATCGCGCGTCCTCGCAAGTTGTCTATAGCCAGCACGATATCGGTGAACACGAACAGACCATCCGGTAGGCCGAGGTCGTCCTCCGGCGGATCGGGGAGGTGCTCGATCTGGCGCACGACGTCGTAGGCGAAGTACCCTACGGCCCCGCCCCAGAACCTCGGCAGCTCCTCGACCTCGGCGGGCATTCGCGCGCGGATCCTGGCATCGAGGTCGTCGAGCGGATGGTCGGTATCGATTACGGCCCAGCCGTCGTCAGGCGTCCACCAGCTCACCGTTCCACGTTGTAACTTCCAGGCACCGCTCGGCCGCGTACCTAAGAACGAGTAGCGAGCCCACTGTTCTCCACCGACCACAGACTCCAACAAGAAACCGAACGGCGGCTCGGCCAGCTTGGAATAGGCCGTGACGGCGGTGTCGACGTCGAACAGGAACTCGCGCCACACCGGCACCAGACCGGCGCCCTGTGCAAGCGTCCTGAAACGCTCGAAGCTTGGGAACAACTGCATGCGGACTATCGACTGGCGGTAGGAGATCCGCCCGGACATCGCGACGCGCTGGGCGTTAAGACTCCGGGAACAAGGCAGTGAGCGCCCCAATGTCCACCGGCCCCTCCAGACCGTCAACGGCGCTACTTGCCGTGGACACTGGTGGCACCTTCACGGATCTGGTGCTTCTCAGCGCCGGCGCGATCGAAACACTCAAGGTCCCATCGACGCCGCACGACCCTTCCCAAGCGGTCCTGGACGGCATCCGCCGGATGATCCCCGAGGGTGTCGCGTTCTTGTTGCTGCACGGGTCTACCGTGGCGACGAACGCGCTGCTGGAGCGAAAAGGCGCTCGTGTGGTGCTCGTCACCAACGAAGGCTTCGAGGACGTTATCGAGATCGGGCGGCAGAACCGACCCCAGCTTTACGCGCTCGTGGGTCTCCGCCCCCCGCCGCTCGTCGGAAGGGACGACCGCATCGGGGTGGCCGGCCGCCTCGGGCCCACCGGCGACGAAATCGCTCCCCTCGACCCGGGACAACTCGCCGGTCTCTCCGAAGCGGTGAGGAGTAGAAAAGCCGAGTCCGTGGCCGTGTGCCTCCTCCACTCCTACGCGGACCCCCGGCACGAGCGGGCGGTGGCCGACGCGCTCGCCGCCGTCGGGATCCCCGTCTCTGTCTCGAATGAGCTGGTCCCCGAGTTCCGCGAGTACGAGCGTACTTCTACGACGGTGGTCAACGCCTACGTCGCCCCGATGATGGACCGCTATTTGGGTCGGCTGGCGGATGAGTCTGGCGCCTCGCGCGTGACGATTATGGGCTCGAACGGCGGGGCGCTCCCTGTCGAGCGCGCCCGTCGCGAGCCCGTCCACACCGTGCTCTCAGGACCTGCGGGTGGAGTGATGGGCGCTCTCACATGGGCGCGCCGCGTCGGCTACGAGTCCGTGATCTCCTTCGACATGGGCGGCACTTCAACCGATGTTTCGCTCTGCCCTGGACGTCCCCTACGGACCCGAGAGTTCGAGATCGCCGGTCAGCCCACCGCGATCCCGGTCCTCGACATCCACACGGTCGGAGCGGGCGGCGGCTCCATCGCCCGGGTCGACCCGGGCGGAGCGCTGCGCGTGGGGCCACGAAGTGCGGGCGCAGACCCCGGCCCGATCTGCTATGGCCGAGGGGGCGCCGAGGTCACAGTGACAGACGCCCATGTCTGGCTGGGGCGGCTACCCGCATCGGCCTTTCTTGGCGGCGAACGAACTCTGGACCGCGAAGCCCTCCGGGGGCCGCTCGCCGTGATAGCCCAGGAACTCGGAAGCTCTCTCGACGAGGCGGCAGAGGGGATCCTGGCGGTAGCCGAGACCGCCATGGAAGGTGCGCTTCGGGTCATCTCCGTAGAGCGCGGCTACGACCCCATCGACTTCGCGGTGGTCGGCTTCGGCGGCGCGGGAGGTCTGCATGTCGCGGAGCTCGCCAGGCGGATGGGCGCTTCGAGGGCGATCGTGCCGCCTGATCCGGGCCTCCTCTCTGCTTATGGCATGTTGGCTTCCCCGCTGACGGAGGAGACGTCGAGGACAGTCCTGGTGCTCGCCGACGAGCCCGGCGCTTCCGCACGCATCCACGAGACGCTCGTCGGGCTAGAGGCAGATGCCCGAGGGGCGATGCTCGCCGAGGGTGCGGATTCGAGCACCCTGACGACAGAGCGACGGATCGACGCCAGGTATGTGGGACAGAGCTTCGAGATCGGCGTCCCAGCGTCGGACTGGGTGGAGATGTTTCACCAGTCCCACCTTGAGCGATACGGCTACGAGCGTCGCCAGACGCCGGTCGAGGCTGTCACCCTACGCGTATCAGTCTCAGCCCCAGCCCCGCCCCTGGTGCAACACGAGTTGGCATCAGCCCAGGCGCCCCCCGCCACCCGCCCGCTTGATGTGGTCTTCGGAGGCAAGACGCACGAAGCCGTACTGCTCCTTCGCGAGGACCTGCGCGCGGGACACGTACTGAGCGGGCCCGCCGTCATTCAGGAGTACAGCGGCACGACCTGGGTACCGCTCGGCTGCCAACTGGAGGTCGACGCGTGGGGCTGCCTCCACCTGGTGTTCGAGTCTTGAGAGTCCCTGCGAGCCGACCGCTTACGGTTATCTTCCCCGCTTCGTGCAACGCGTGAGCGGCTCACAACGTCTGAGGAACCGTAGCAGAATGCGCGGCGGCGGCTGACGAGATCATGAGCGAAGAGAAGAAAACACCCAGAACGGCGCAGCCGGCTCCTCTCGAGGCGGCGGCTGACGATCTGCGACCGCCCTACGGGGCGGCCGCAATTGCGGGTGTGCTGGTTTTCCTCCTCTACGCGATCACACTCTCACGCACGACGGCCTTCTGGGACACGAGCGAGTACATCGCCACCGGGCACATCATGGGGATCCCCCACCAGCCGGGTAATCCCCTCTTCGTCGTGCTCGCCCGGGCTTGGTCGGTGCTCCTCTCCCCGTTCGGCCTGTCGGTGGCCGTGCGAATCAACCTCTTCAGCGCCGTCATGAGCGCATCCGCGCACGGGCTCTGGTTCCTCGTCGTGCACCACATTCTCAGGTACTTCTCGGACGATCGAAGCTTTCGCTTGATCGGCGCGGCCGCTGCGGTCCTGGTGAGCGCCACCGCCTTCACAGTGTGGAACCAGTCGAACGTCAATGAGAAGGTCTACACCGTCTCTCTGCTGACCATCGCTCTACTCACCTGGCTCGCCGTCCGCTGGCAGGAGAACCTCGGCAAGGGCAAGGACGACCACCTCCTCATTTTGATGGCGTTCATCCTGGCCCTGAGCGTCGGGAATCATCTGATGGCGTTCCTGGTCGCTCCGGCTATCGGGATTTTTGTCCTCTTCGTGAACCCCAAGACGCTACTGAATTGGCGGCTATACGTGGGCGGAATCGCGGTCGCGATCCTGGGTCTGTCCATCAACTTGGTGCTTCCGATCCGTGCTGGTCTGGGTCCAATCATCAACGAGGCCTCTCCGACGTGCCCCGACATCGGCTCCGCGATCGGCGCGATCGTCACGTATGGCAAGGCCGGGTGCGTCGCACTTTCCGAGGCCATCAATCGGACGCAGTACCTCAAGCCACCGCTGTTCCCCCGCCTGGCCCCGCTCCCCGACCAGCTCGTCAACTACCTCCAGTACTTCGATTGGCAGTGGGCTCGCGGCATGGACGGAGTGAACACCGTTTTCGGCGGCCTGCGACTGCCCTTCACGATGCTCTTCACAGGACTCGGCGTGTGGGGAGCGATCGAGCACGCACGCCGCGACCGGGCGAGCTTCGTCTTCATGCTGACGCTCTTCGCCACGGTGTCGGCTGCGTTGGTCTTCTATCTCAACTTCAAGTACGGCTACACGCTCCAGGCGCCCGGACAGGACCGCACCCTCCACGAGGTGCGTGAGCGCGACTATTTCTTCCTGGTGAGCTTTTCCGTCTGGGGACTCTGGGCGGGGATGGGAATTGTCACGCTCTGGCGCGAGGCGGCGTTCGAGTTGAAGACCACCCTCGCCAAGGCGAGCCCCATTCTGGGTCTCGCACTATTGCCCCTGGTCCTCAACTGGGGCTGGGCGACGCGCGCCTACGACTACTCCGCGCGGGACTGGGCGTATAACCTGCTCATGAGTGTTGAGCCATACGCCGTCCTTTTCACCAACGGGGACAACGACACCTTTCCTCTTTGGTATCTGCAGGAGGTCGAAGGTATCCGTCAGGACGTGACGGTCATCGTCGGGTCGTACCTGAACACTGACTGGTACGCCTTGCAGCTCAAGCAGCTGACCACGCCCTGTGAGCCCGGGGTCGACCCTGCGGACAATCCATCGCTCATCGTGTGCCAGCGGCCGTATACCGCGGATAACACCGGCGCCGCCTACGTAAGTGACCCCGCCGACGCGGGCGATAAGATAGCGCTCGTCGTGGACCGGCCCATCCGGGCGCCCACGAAGTCGATCCTGCCGCTCACCGACGAGCAGATCGTGCAGGCCTCGTTAAGCTATCCGACGATCCAGGAGGAGCTGCGCCTCCAGCTGGGCAACGTCGTGGCCACGATCCCCGGCAACCAGTACCTCGCCACGTGGCTGCAGTTCGCGCTGAACATCTTGAACGAGTCGATCGACGAGCGCCCGATCTACTTCGCCTCGAGCGGAAATAATGCCTCGGCTCTGGGCCTGGACCGCTACCTCATCCGCGAAGGCCTGGCGTTCCGCGTACACAATGGTCTCCCCGCCGAGGCGGGTGGCGATGTGGTGCCTCTCAACCAGTCACCGTTCACCCCGGTGACCGGCGACTGGTTGGACGTCGAGCGCACTCGCATCCTTCTGGAGGAGGTCTTCATCCATAGGTCGGGCCTGCCAGACGAGTGGGACCACTGGCCTGATCTCGCCACCGTCGGGATCCCGACCTACTACGGGTGGAGCTACCTCGCGCTCGCGCAGGCGGCCGTCCAGGCAGGAGATCAAGCCGCTCTCGACCGATATCAGGAGCGAGCCGAGGCCTGGTCTGCCCTGGGTCTTTAGACCGCAGGTCCCTTTCGAAACACGAAGCACCCGTGCCGCGCCCATGAGGGCGGGAGCACCCATCGACATAAAGGCTCGAGTGGCCTCGAGAGCTGCACAAGAACCCACAGCCCAGCGTAGGCCACCTGGAAGAGTCCGCGGCCCCGGGTCTGCTCCAAAAGGGACGGGCCCTCGAGCTGATCCGAGCCGAGTCCGAACAAGGCACCCACCCGCTCGGACAGCCATCGGAAGCCGCGAATCAGCGGCACGAATTCCTGGCCCTCCCAACGCTCGACACGCAGTCCGTGCGCTCCATATGTCCGGATCCAGTCCGGAGCCGCTCGCGGATAAACGATCTTGCCCTTGTCCCCGAGATCGATCAGGTCGAGCACGACCGCTTCACCACCGGGCCGAAGCACCCGCGCCAGCTCCGCGATCGCGTCATTCTGCTCCTCTGGCTTGAGGTGCTGGATCACCGTGACGCACGTCACGATGTCGAAGTGGTCGGCAGGAAAGTCGAGCGCGGTCGCCGACATGCTCCGGTAAGTGATCGTCTCAGGTGAGGCGCGGCGCGCCGCCTCGAGCATCCCCTCGGTTGGGTCCACTCCTATGGCCGCCGCCCCGTGCTGGGCGAGCCACCGCGTCCAGCGCCCGAAGCCGCAGCCGATATCAAGCGCGCTTAAGCCCTCGAGGCGGCGCGAAACAAGGACCCGAGTCACGGCCTTCCATTGCATGCCTGCGAAGAATCGGTTGAGCCACTCCGGTGCTCCTGGATAGCACACGGCCGCCAACGGATCGTCCCCCGCATAATTCTGTGAGACCCGGTCCCAGTAGGGCTGGAGGTCTGTGTCTCCTGAGCCCGACATCGCCTACGTCCCGGGTCGAGGGAGCTTCATGTTGTCGAGAAAGAGCCGCTCCTTGCTCGATAGCACGCCCAGGCCATCGGCGTCGAGGATCCCCAGCAGACGCTCGACTTCTTCCTTGTTAATCGGATGCAAGTGCTGGACGTCGATGCTCCCCCAGCGCTCACGGTCCTCCTGCTGCCTGACGCCAAGCGAGGAAGAGTGCGAGTTCGGCGCCTCGACGCGGCGACGCGCGGCGATGCGTCGGTCCCGCCAACGCAGGAGCCATAGCCGGATGCCCACACCACCGGCGATCAGAAGCAGCAAGGTAGGAAGGACAATTTCCATGATGATCGCGTCAAGGAGACTTCAAGGCACCGCAGCACAGATAATGACACGACGGGTGCGAGGAGCAAAAGGTTGCGAAGTTCCAGCCTTAACCGCTCACGACCTCGCCAGGCAACGCCCGCACCGGAACCCTGACCGTGATCCTCCCCGGACCGGCCTCGGTGGGACGCAATGTGGCGCCGCTCGCCGCACCTTCCTCCCGTACCTCCAGGACGTAATCGAACAGCTCCGGCCGAGCATCGACTACGTCACCCCGCGTGAACAGCACCAACCTCGGGATCTCGCCGAGAAGCGAGCGCATGAGGACAACGGTCCTAATGCGCGCTTCCTCGTCGAGGCTGTCGAAGGGCTCCCCGACGGGCAACGACGCGAGGACCCGGCCGCGGGCTGCGATGAGTGAGGCACCGGCCATGCGGACCGCCACCTTACCGGCCGCGACGTCCTCCCCAGACATCAGCGAGAGCACGCCGTCGCTTCCCTGAAGCCGCAAAAGCCCTCCTTCGAGCGTGACCGCGAGGATCCGGCCCCCCGAGATGCGGCAGATGAACCGGGACGCCCGCTGGAGTAGCATGTCGGACGCCCGGGTCATGCGGGCTTCATGGACGCGGCGCAGCGCCGCGACTACTGCACCCTCTGGCCCGTCGACAGGCGGAGTGGTAGCCCGCTCGCTGTCGTCCAGCTCGCGAAGGCGGGCCCGCAGTAGCTCCACACGCTCCGACCCCGCTTCCAGTGCTGCGTGAAGCCGCAATGACCGTCCCTCGAGCTCCTGCAAAGCCTCCGGCTTCAGCTCGAGCTGCTCCCAGCGGCTCCGCCACCAGCTGCCATCCTGCACGACCGACTCCCATTGGTCCTTGAGACGAGTGAGCACGTCCTCGTAGTGGCTCTCGAGAACCCGCCCGCACGTCGGGCACGGTGCCTCGGGACCCGCGGACTCCATGCGTCGAATACGACTCCTCAGCTCGCGAGCGCGGTCTCGGTAAGCGTAAAGTGTCGTCTCGGCGTCCTGCCTTTCCCGGAGCCAATCCATGGTCGCGACTTCGAGGTCTCCGTCGGTCTCGGCTACATCGGCACGACTGGCGATGAGCTCCCTCTCTGCAGCTCTGAACTCAGCCGCCACCTGCTCGGGGTCGACGCGAATCGCTCCCCGCCCGCGGTCGGGCTCCGAAACAGGGCTCTCAACCGCGGGAGTCCGTGGCTCAGCGACAGGGGCACCGAACCCGTCGAGGGCCGCCCTCACAACCGCGAGCCCGCGACTCTCGGCCACGGCCTCGGTCGCCTGACGCATCGATCCCTCCAGGGTCTCTGGCTCGGCACCGGCCCACAGGGCTGACATTGCGCTCGGCTCCTCCGTCTTTCCGACGCGCGCCAGCAGCTCGGCCACGGCCCGCCTCGCCCTGCCACCCCCGCCGAGGAACGCCGTGAGCCCTATCGGGATCGAAGTGCTGATCCTGCCCAGCCCGGTGACTTCGCCGTCCAATGCTTCGATCGCGCCGATCGCGGAGCCGAGTGTCGATGCGCCATCGGGGATGCCGCGCCCGAGAACGGCGACCGCCGCATCGTCAAGCAGTCCGTCCCGCTCCAGCTCGGCGGTCACGGCCTCCCTGAGGAGTCGTGGCGCCTCGAGAGGCAACCAGGCATCGGCCGGCACCCGCAGCTCCCTCCTCGCCTCCACAGCCAGGTGGAGCGCCGCGCCGCGGAGCTCGCGAAGCGGTTCGCCCTGAAGAGCCAGAAGGTCCACGGGAGCGGCACCCTCGAGCCTCAAGCGAACGATTTTCCCGGCGATTCCCCCCGGGACCTCCGCCGTGACCTCCATCACGCGACGCCGGAGCCGGGCCGGATCTCCGTGCCCGACCTTCACGGGCGCGAGGGCCACAACCGGCCTCCCCGGAATCGTGTGGAACTCCGTTCGTCCGCTGGCCAAGTCGACCACGAGAAAGCCCTTCTCGTCGGCCGCCTCGCCCCAGGGATCGAGGGCCACGCGCTCGAGTGACCCCGAGTAGTACGCACCATCTGCGACCTGCCGGCGGCGATGCTCGCCCCCGAGCGCCACGTAATTCCATTCCCCCGGATCGACCCGCACGCCCTCACCTCTCGATCCTTCCTCGGCGTGGAGGACGAGCAGATTCCACTTCATGCGCGGATCCGGCTCCGGTAGCGCAGGCGGATGCCGCGTGAGCGCTCGGTACGGGACCAGACAAACATGCAGGCCGAGACGGTCGATCAAGATCGACCGCATGAGACCCGTCGCCGCCTCGACGTTGGGGAACGTGTCGAACGCCGCCAGCGCTCCCGGGTCCCCCTGTCTTCGGGGCGTGTCACGGGGGCCGGCCACGAGCACCACCGGGGCCTCCGGAAGCGCCCCCCGTAGCCCCTCGAGCCCTCTCGCGAGCGCGACCACTGCACCTGCCGGCGGGTCGGGCCGGTCAAAGACGTCCCCAGCAATCACGACGACGTCCGGACCTGCGTTCACGACCTCCTGACTCGCTCGCTCGAACGCCGCAGCTACGTCCCGCTCACGCACATCCACGCCTCGCTCGGCCCTTCCGTAGGCCCGAAAACCAAGGTGCAGATCGGAGAGGTGCGCGACGATCACGTCGCCGGTGACTCCCCACCCTGCCGGCCCAACACGACTCCGTAGACTAAGCCACCAGCTGACAAGAGCACGAGACACCCCACCAGCAGCGAGGCAGGAATCGGCGCCCTGGGAAGAAGCAGGCCCGTGAGCACGAACCCGAGCCCCGCTCCGAGGGCAGCCGCAGCCCCGGGCTCTCGGAGCGCACCATCGGCGTCGCTCCGCGCCACGGACCCCATGCCGCCCAGGACAGTCCCACAAGTGAAGACGGGCGCTGCGGCCAGTAGAGTCAGCCCGAGCGCCTGGCCCGCTGGGCCACTGCCGATGGTCGGAGAGACGCTCCAGGCGACTCCGTACCCAGTTGCCGTCATGAAAGAGACCAAACACACCGTCCACCGTCGGCGCAGGCGATCGATCAGTGCGGGGTGTGGCGCCGGGGCGCTCCAAAGCCCCACCCCGAGCGCTACCGCCTCTACTGCCAGGACCGTCGTCAGCGACCGCTGGAAGCCTTCGCCGGCATAGACCAACATCCCCATTGCTACCTCACCCGCGATGGCTGCGGATGTCCCGACCAGGAATGGAGCGACCCAGTCGAGCGGTTGCCGGCGGTCGCTCATCCTTCGGTCGAGCTCATCACGCCACGATGGAAGACGAGCGCCGGCCCTTCGCCTATCCCACTCGCCAAGGTGCGTCCCAGCAAGATCGAGTGATCGCCGGCCGTGATGATTTCGTCCATCACACAGTCCAGCCATGCGGCGGCACCCTCGATCACGGGGTGTCCCGAGGGAGCGGGTCGCCAACCCACCTCCTCGAAGCGGCCTTCGGACGGGCGAGACGCGAAGCGCAAGGCGACATCGACCTGGGTGGCGGCGAGTACGCTCACCGTGAACGCGCCGGCCTCGACGATCGGATCGTGTGAGCTCGACCCGTGACCGATGCAAACGAGCACGAGCGGTGGCTCGAGCGACACCGAAGTGAATGAATTCACGGTCAGCCCGAGCGGGTCCCCGGAGGCGTCACGGGCCGCGACGACAGTCACGCCGGTCGGGAAGCACGCCATTACTGAGCGCAACGAAGCCTCCTTGGCCTCACTCTGTCTCTCTTCGTCTCGATCTTCCAGGGGGTCCGCCCTCAGCTTGCCCACCGAAGGGTCCGCGCTAGCTTTCGAGGTTCCGAACCTCCCGAGAGGCTCGCACCGACCCAAGAGCTTGATGCGACAGCACTTACTAGCGATCGCGGTGATCTTAACCGTGGCTACTGGTTGCGACAATGTGACCTGGGGCGGGATCGAGGTAGAAGTCATGCCACCGCCCACGTCCGCCAGTGGCCCGGATGAAGACACCTCTCTGCAGGAGGATCAGGCGCCGACTCGTCTACCGGGGGCTCTGCTGCTTGCTGGGCTGCGAGACGGATCCAGGGCCACCTTGGCGGTCGTGGGCGAGATCCAGGGTGATTCCCTCGCGGCCTTCCCGAATCCCGCGTATCCCGAGGACGCGGAGCGACTCGCGGAGCTCATGAGCGTCGGCTCGGAGTGGATTCTGTTCGCCGAGGGCGTGCGCGTCGGGCGACTCAGGGCCGACCAGACCGGCACCGCCGACCAATATTGCACGCCGCGCGGCTCGGTCTCCGGCGTCGTGGAGATGGTACCCCAAGCCAGCGCGGCGGAGAGGCTCCTCGCACTTCCGGCGAGCGATGCTGCGGAGCGCGGATACGGTGACTACGTGACCTTGGCCCGCGACTACGACCAAGGGGTCGCGACGCTCACTATCGCTCAGGAGGTCATCCCTCGCGTCGGCGCCCCATGGCCCGAGGAAGGCGTGCTGGCGGCGCGCAGCGACATCCAGGCCGTCCAGTTGGCCGGTATGGACAGCCAGGCGGTTATGGCGACTTTCCTGTCGCGGGACCAACTCGCGGTGGCTGCGCCTGGGCAAGGCGCCTACGCTGTCTTCGTCCTTGGTGTTCCGACCGCGGGCGGTTACCGCGAAGGATACTCGTGGTACCGCGCCGTCGACACGGACGGCAAGGGCGCGCCCAGGTACTTCAGCCACCTCGACTGGGACGGCGACGGCGACAGTGAGATTCTGCTCGACGTGTTCGGCTCGAATCGGCGCTGGTACGCGGGACTCTCGCAACGGCAGGGTGAGTGGATTCGCAGCTTCCAGGACGCGTGCGGCTCCGGATCTGATTCGGGACAGTGATGGGGCGGCGTCCGCCGCCTGGGCGCGTCGGGCTCATTCGCACGCCGATCGCGCCAACAGCGGTCTGGCTCTGTGCCACGCTCATCTCCGCGGGTTGCGCGCCGGAACCGCCCGGCGACCAGGCAGACAGAGCCGTGCGGTCCATTCACGTGTCAGATGCGTCTGGAGCAGAGGTCACCCTCTCGGGTCCCGCGCAGCGGATCGTCTCACTCGTCCCGTCGGCGACGCAGACGCTGCAAGCTCTCGGGGCCGACGACGCGCTGGTCGGGAGAACCGACTTCGACCGGGAGGCCTGGTCGAGTGCGCTCCCCTCGGTGGGCGGAGGCATCGAGCCCAACCTCGAGTCGATCGTCGCGCTCCAGCCCGATCTCGTGATTCGCTTCGGGGGCTCGCAGGACCCACGCACGCCCCGACGTCTAGACGAACTCGGGATCAGGCACTTGGCCGTGCGGCCCGATCACCTGGAGGACATCTATCGGACCGCGGCGATCCTGGGTGTGGTCACGGGGCATGAAGAGGCCGCGGACTCGCTCATCGAGTCCATTCGGCAGGGGCTCCTCGAGCTCTCAGCGAAGGCCGCCACCCTGCCTAGAATCAGGGTCGCATATGTGCTCGGTGGTACGCCGCCTTGGGTGTCGGGACCGGGCACCTACATCGACGAGATCGTCTCGCTCGTGGGTGGTGACAACGTCTTCCGGGACCTGAGCGTCCTCTACTCCTCGGTGAGCCCGGAGCAGCTACTCACGCGTGACATCGAGGTCGTGCTCTACTCGGGCGCAGCCACGTTCGACCGGACGCTCGCGCCCAGGGCTCGCCTCGCCAGCGTCGGTGACGTGCTCGAGATCCCCGGGCCCGACGTCGTGGACGCGGCTTACCGCGTCGCAGAACTCCTGCACGGGCGAAGCCTCCGTTGAACCGGTGGGGCTTGGGTGCGTTGCTCGTCGCATTGCTGGCCGTCGCGGTCCTTCTCGGCGTGCGCTTCGGTTCGGTGCGCATCCCTGTATCGGAGGTGTGGGCCGCGCTGACGGGCGGGGGGGACGCCACCACGCGCGACATCGTGCTGCGACTGAGACTGCCACGGGTGCTGCTCGCACTTCTCGTCGGCGGGGGTTTAGCAATCGCCGGCGCGACGTTCCAGGCGCTCCTGCGGAACCCTCTCGCTGAACCCTACATCCTGGGCATCTCAGGCGGCGCATCGGTAGGAGCCGTGTTGGTCCTGGCACTGGGCTGGGCCGCCGCGGGCTCGTGGGTGTTGCCGCTCGCGGCATTCGCCGGCGCCCTCCTGGCCATCACTTTGGTCTTCCGAGTCGCGACCGCGACGGGCAGGGTCATGGACGTGCGCGTCCTCCTCCTCGCGGGAGTCGTTGTGGCCGCGTTCTTCTCCGCCTGCATCGCGTTCATTCTCTCGGTGTCTCCCGCGCGCACCATCCAGAGCGCTGTTCTCTGGATCATGGGCAGCCTGGCCGGGGCCACGTGGCGGAGCGTCATCGTGGCGGCGGCCTACACGCTCCCCTCGACCCTCCTGCTCATCGCCCTCGCTCGACCTCTCAACCTCATGGCGATAGGAGAGGACACGGCGCATTACCTGGGCGCGGATGTGGAGGGGGTCAAGCGGCTCTCGTTGATCGTGGCGGCACTGGTGACGGCCGCGGGCGTGGCGGTCGCGGGAGTCATCGGCTTCGTGGGCCTCGTGGTTCCGCACGCCATCAGGCTACTCGTCGGGTCGGACCACCGGGCGCTTCTCCCCTTGTCATTCCTCGCGGGCGGTGCATTCCTCGCGCTAGCGGACCTGGTGGCGCGACTCGCGCTGGCGCCGACCGAGATCCCCATCGGGGTGATCACAGCCTTCGTCGGCGTTCCCTTCTTTCTGGTGCTGCTCAGACGCAGCGTCAGCATCGCGTGAAGATCGAAGCCGTTGGCGTTGTGGTGCGCTACCCAGGGCTGGGCCGGCCGGCGCTCGATGACGTGTCGATCGAAGTCCCACCAGGCACCCTATACGCGGTGCTCGGCCCGAACGGCTCGGGAAAGTCCACGCTCATGAGGGCACTGCTCGGTATCTCTCCCCTCACCAGCGGTCACGTGACCCTCGACGGGCGCTCCGCAGGAGGGTGGAACCGACGTGAGCGAGCCCGCTCGGTCGGCGCGGTTCCGCAAAGTGAGGCGATCGCCTTTCCGCTCACGGTAAGGGAGATGGTCGCCATGGGCCGGTATCCTTACCTGGCCGCGCTAGCCGGCGAGAGCGCTGTCGATCGGGCGGCGATCGCGCGGGCCCTCCAGGGTTGCGACGTTGCGGACCTGGCAGACAGGGACGTATCCACACTCTCGGGTGGCGAGCTCCAGCGGGCGCGCATCGCACGAGCCCTAGCGCAGGAGCCTCGCGCTCTGGTACTCGACGAGCCCACCGCCAGCCTCGACATCCGTCACGAAATGGGGATCCTCGAGTTACTGCGTTCGTCCGCCGACGAGGGGATGACCGTCATCCTCATCACGCATGGGCTCGGCACCGTTGCTCAGTTCGCGGACAAGATGCTCCTTCTCTCTCGAGGAAAGGTGGCTGCCGAGGGGGTCCCCACTGATGTGATACGCGAGGATGTCCTGGCAGACGTGTACGGCTGGCCGGTGTCGGTGCACTCCGATCCGGAGAGTGGGGCTCCGCGGGTGACGCCGCGACGCGTGGCCAGCTTCTGACGCTACGGGGCGCTCGCCTCCACGGCCTCGGCCCTCAACTTCACATAGCTGTCGTAGCGCGTGCGCGGAATCCGGCCTTCGTCCAGAGCCGCCCTCACGCCGCAATCCGGCTCGTGGACATGCGTGCACATCCTGAATCGGCAGGGCTCGGCCTGCTCGTCGAACTCGGGGAAGCACTTCGCCACCCGATCGGGCCTCACTGCCCAGAGAGCGACGTCGCTGAAGCCCGGAGTATCAGCGACCAATCCACCACACGAAAGGCGGATAAGGCGAGATGACACCGTTGTGTGGCGCCCCGTCCCCCCCTTGGCGGACAACTCTCCGGTCCTGAGTCGCAGTGCGGGGTCGAACGTGTTGAGCAGCGACGACTTCCCGACACCGGACGGACCGATCAGGGCAGACGTTCCGCGGCAGAGCACCTCACCGAGTTCTTCGAACCCTTCCTCGGTGCGAGCGCTCACTCCGAGGGTCTGGTAGCCGATCGCCTGGTAGAGCTCCTTCAGACCTCGAGCGGCCTCGGCAGCCCCCTCGATGTCGAGCTTGTTCAGTACCAGAATCGGATGCATGCCGCTCGACTCCACGAGCACCAGAAGGCGATCGATCAGGTCTGTGTTCGCGGGAGGGTCAAGCGCCGCCACCACTACGAAGACCCGATCGAGGTTGGCGGCAAGCACCTTGGGAAAGCGGCCGCCCCGACCGAGCCTCACGAGCTCGGTGGTGCGCTCCCCAACGGATTCGACCGTCCACGCGTCGGGAGCCTCGGCGACGGTCACCCGGTCACCGATGACAACACGCCCGCTCCCCTGCTTCAGCCTACCACGGATCGAGGCGTCGATGGCCCTGCCGTCATCCAGCAGGACCCTGTAGACGCCACCGCCGGTCTCGTGGACCGAACCTTCAGCCGTTGGGCCTATGGCGCTGCGCTCGGCGTTACGCCGCGAACGACTCCAACGCGTTGCCCTTGTTCCCCTCACGCAGGCGGCGAAGCGCGCGGTCGCGGAGCTGACGGATACGCTCGCGGGTCACGCCGAGCATGTTTCCGATCTCCTCTAGCGTGTGCTCGCGCTCACCCTCCAGCCCGAAGTACAGGCGCAGCACCTTCGCGTCCCGTGCCTCCAACGTGGATAGGGCCTCGGTAATCGTCTCGGTCAGCAGTCGGCCCTCGACCTCGACCTCAGGCTCTGCTGCCTCTTCAGTGATGAAGCGCTCGACGAGCTGCGAGTCCTCGGAATCACCAATCGGCGCGTCCAGCCGGATCTCTGCGGCGTTCAACGTCTGCAGAGACTCGACCAGCTCGGGCGTCAGGAACGTGGCCTCGGCCAGCTCGTCGGTCGTCGGCTCGCGCCCCTTCTCCTGCTTGAGACGCTCCTTCTCACGAAAAATGCGGGCCAGGTCGCTCGCGCGATTGAGCGGCACGCGCACTGCGCGGCCATGGTTCGCGAGAGACGCCAGAATCGCTTGGCGGATCCACCACACGGCGTAGCTGATGAACTTCACACCCTGCTCCGGATCGAACTTCCGGGCGGCCGTGACCAGCCCAACGTTCCCCTCCTGGATCAGGTCCGTGAGGGAGACACCGCGGTTCTGGTATTTCTTCGCGACGCTGATGACGAACCGCAGGTTGGCCCGTGCCAACTCCTGGATCGCATCCTGGTCGCCCTTCTGCGCACGCGCGCCGAGCTCCTTCTCCTTGTCAGGAGTGATTAGCTCGTGGCGGCTCACATCGCGAAGGTACTGGTCCAGAGCACTCTGCTCTTCGACACTCGCGTCGAAGCCCAAAAGAAGGTTGCCCTTCCCGCGGCGCTTGCGTCGCTTCGTGGTCGGTGGAGCGGCCATCTTGTTCTATTCTCCTTCAAGCCCCACCGTATCCGCGTCTGTACGGGAGTCGGAAACGGGGCTGTTCACTCAGGGTCGCGAGATCCTAAGCCGTTTAACGTGCCGGCGAAAGGTCTGGCAGTCAATTGCTTGGCGAGGCGTCCTACTCCCCCTTACCACGGAGGTTCCCACTCAGGGCTGTGCGTAAGGTATGACGCCAAAACCCTCGTTTGGGATGCTCGGCCCAGCGACTGATTGCTACCCCTACCAGCTGAGCCGTTCCTTTTTTGTGCTCACCGGAGCGTATGGATGTCGGGGCGGTTGCTGGGGCGCCGAGGGAGTCTCTACCTTCCCGCTCCTTCACTGTCTATCGACCTCAGCCGTCCCGCCTCCAGCACGTGCCCCATCATCCTACCGTGGTCGGCCTGACCGACGTCGGGCAAACCAGGTCCCGGAATGAGGACAGCCTATCCCTCCTTCCGCACCTCGGCGTAGCCGTGGTCGCAGATGGAATGGGTGGCCATCCAGGGGGAGACGTCGCGAGCCGTATCGCCGCGGAGACCGCAGTGAAGGCTTTGGAGGGAGAGTTAGGGGATGGAGCCTCCCGAGCCGGGGACCCGGCCGCACGGCTGCAGGAGGCGATGCTCCGCTCGGTTCTCCAGGCGCACGAGGCCATTCGAGTGGAGGGACAGAAGGATCCCGAGCTCGTAGGGATGGGCACCACGATTACCGCCCTCGCGGTAGATCGCCAGACGGACGCTTTCGTTCTGGGGCACGTCGGCGACTCGCGCGCCTATCGTTTCCGGGACGGTGACCTGACTCAACTCACACGGGACGATACTTGGGTCCAAGAGCGGATCGACGCGCAACAACTCACCGTCGAGCAGGGGAAGCGACATCCCTTCGCGCACCTTCTGACTCAGTGCCTCGGGCTCGAGGACACCCCCGTGCCACACATCACACCCGGCTCTGTGGAGATCGGAGACGTCTATCTACTGTGCAGCGACGGACTGGTCGGCATGGTGGACGACCCCACGCTCGCTGAGATCCTCGTCCGGGAGTTCGGCGCAAACGGAACTTCGTCCGAGGCGGCCCGGGGTGAGCCCGTCCTGAAGGCCCTAGTGGACGCGGCCAACGCGGCGGGAGGCTACGACAACATCACGGCGGTCCTGATGTCGATCGGAGCAGTCGGGGACTAACGGGTCCGCTCAGCGGTCCCAGCCACACAGGCCTCTCTCCCTGCAAGCTCCCTCCCGACCCTACACGCTCCCCGCCGGCCGGGTGATGCGCTCGAGCACGCTCTCCGGCGACACCTCACGGCGCTCGAAGGTGAAGACCCTTAGGACCCTCGCCGTCGAGTAGAGCTCCTGAGCGACCCGCGGTAGGTCGAGGAGCCCCTCGAGCCCCTCCATGTCCAGGCGCTGGACGACGCCTTCACGACGCTCCACCAGGAGATCGAGCTGGAACATGGCCGGCTTGGCCGGAAAGTCGATGACGACCTCACCGGGCTCGAGCCCCAGCTCCGCGGCAAGGTCATCCTCCACAGCCCGCTTCCAAGGGGAGTCGCCCACCGCCCAGTCCTCGACTTGGCGGCCCGCGAGGTCCGCCGCAGTGAGCTCCAGTGCGCGCTTTGGGAGCTGACGTCCACGGAGCGCCGGCAACCAGCGTGTCGCGATGCGCTCGGCGACCTCGCCGTCGTCCTCCATGGCCCGGTGCCCGATTTCGTAGAGCAGCTCCTCATCGGTGGGGCCGATCAGCTCGTCGGGCGCCAAGAGACCCGCCCTGACCGACTCCTCGACGATGCGCTTGTAGAGGGCCGTGGCGGCCCGGACCGCGTGGTGCCAATAAACGTTTCTGAACATCTGGTACTTGGCAAAGAGCAACGACTCCAAAGCGGCCACCGCCTTTTCGTGCACCCCCACCTCGAAGCGCTCAGTCACTGGATCCCGGAGCAGCTGGAGTCCCTCCAGGAGCCGAGACACGTCGACCTCGCCGTAGGGCACACCGCAGAAGCGAGCGTCGCGCCTCAGATACTCCATCTTGTCGAGATCGAGGCTCCCGCTCACCAGACCCCGGAGGGGAATGTCGCTACCACCGCTGATGAGCTCGTGGATACGATCCGGCGCTGCCAGTCCCAGCGGTGCCATCGCGTCCCGTAGGGTCGGCGATGCGAAGAAGCGCTCGGCGATGTCCTCATGGTGGATAGGCACCGAGCCGGCCTCGAGCTCCTCGAGCGCGTGCGAGAACGGATAATGACCGATGTCGTGGAGAAGCCCTGCGTAGGGGACCAACTCTTCGCCTTCCCACACCTCGGGAGGCACTCCACCGCGCTCCCTCAGGCGTCGAAGCGCCGTGACTGTGAGGTGATAGACGCCCAGGGCGTGATCGAAGCGCGTGTGCGTCGCCCCGGGATAGACGAGGTGCGTGAACCCGAGTTGACGGATGTATCGGAGCCTCTGGAACTCGGGCGTGTCGATGATTCGCACCGCGGTGGCATCCAACCGAATGGTTTCCCAAAGCGGGTCACGGATGATCTTGTCGGGGCGCGTCGTCATTTCTTCGAGCTTAACGGGCTGAGTGGGCTGACCGAATGGAGCTTGGGGACCGATCCTTCTATCTTCCCGAAGAAACAACGAAAGCGCCAGTCCCCCGGTCGGGTCGAAGCACGCGTCGAGTCGCGTTCCAGCGATCCACGCACCTCAGGACGGCGCACCACCGGATCAGGCGTGACCTCGACAACCAACCTCCGTAGACACGTCCGCGCCGGGGCCGAGAACCGCCCGGGTGTCTACCGGATGTACGGTCCGAGTGACGAGCCCCTCTACGTCGGAAAGTCCGTGCGGCTTCGGACCCGCCTCCTTTCGTACTTCCGGGCCCCCCGGGGCGAGAAGTCCTGGGAGCTCATTCGCGAAACGGCCCGCATCGAATGGGACTACATCCCGAACGAGTTCTTCTCGCTCATCCATGAGATGAAGCTGATCCAACGATGGCAGCCACGCTTCAACGTGCAGCACAAGCGCCGACGAATGTACGCCTTCGTGAAGATCACCCAGGAGTCTGCTCCGCGAGTGCTTCCCGTCACCCGCATCGCGGAGGACGGGGCGACCTATTACGGCCCGTTTTTCCGTGTGAGGGCCGTCGCCGAGACCGTGCGGGAGGTAGCTCACGTCCTAGGACTCCGGGACTGTCCGGGATCGACACCCGTCTTCTTCGACGATCAGCTCGAGATCTTCGACGCCGGACGAATCCCACGTTGTATCCGAGCTGAGCTCAAGAGCTGCCTGGCGCCGTGCTGCGGACGCCCCACCATCGCCGAGTACCGCGGGGCTGTGGAGCTCGCCCGCCGGTTCTTGGAGGGTAGGGCCAAGGCGCCGTTAGCCGCCATCGAACTGCAGATGAGCGACGCGTCCGCGCGGATGGACTTCGAGTACGCCGCGTTGCTGCGTGATCGGCTCGAGCGCTTGAGGGCTTTCCACGAAGATCTCGTCGCGTTCCGGGGCAGAGTCGAGGACCTAACCTTCGTGTACCGCGTGCCCGGCTTCGACGGCGATGACCGCATTTATCTGATTCGCCGTGGACGCATCCGCAGAGAGATGTCGATGCCTAAGGGCAAGAAGGCCCGCGCCAGAGTCGCGCGGGCCATCGAGGATGTATACAGCGCGACGGATCCGGGGCCGGCAGGCCTCGAGCCTCAGGAAGCCGCGGAGATCCTGCTCGTGGCACGGTGGTTCCGCCTCAAGCCAGTGGAACGTAGCCGTACCGTGGCACCTGACGTCTGGCTGCGGGAGGCACAGCCCAGTTAGGAGGCCTGCGACGCGTTGTCTACGTCGTACTTGAGGAGCACGATCCCCGACGTGGGCCACTCCTCCATGCTGTGGAGCCGAAGCTTGGCCGTGCCCTCGAGACCCGGCAGAAGCGCGATCCCCTGCCCCAGGAGCACCGGGATCACGCCGACCTCGACGCGGTCGACTAACCCCACCTCGAGCAGACTCCGGAAAAGCACACCACCACCGAAGAGCCAGATGTCCTTGCCGGCTTGTGCTTTCAAGTCCGTGACGAACGTCTCGACGCCCCTAGCGACGATCGTGACCGCCGGGTGCTCGGCCTGGGCGAGCGTCGTGGACACCACGATCGTCTCCATCTCCTCGAAGCCCATTCCTGACTCCTGGCCGGCAATCAGCTCATACGTGTGCCGGCCCATGATGAGCGTGTCGATCTTGCCGGTGAACGCAGCAAAGTCGACCGCTGGATCCATTGTGATCCAGTCGTATCCTCCGTCCTTGTCGGCGATGTAGCCGTCCAGGCTCATCGCGACGGAGTAGCGTAGGCGGCGCTTGCTCATAAGCTGTCTGCCTCCGGAAGTGACGAGGCTATCCTTAGAACAAAGGCCCCACGGCCTGGCGGACCGACTCCAGCTCCGCCACCGCTGCTTCGTCCGGATCAGTCAGAAGGCTGACCCCGATGCAGCACCCGAAGCCCGCGATGAAGCCCGGAATCATCTCGTACAGGTCGTAGAAGCGCTCCTTGAACGCGACGGTCCAGACAACCGTCACGACGAAGCCGCCGATCATCCCGGCCACCGCCCCCGCGCGGGTCGTACGCTTCCAGAAGAGCGAGCACAGCACTACGGGCGTGAACGCTGAAGCGATTCCCGACCAGGCGAAGAGGACGAAGTAGAAGATCACGCGCACCTCAGCGAGCGCAATCCAGAATGCCGCGAAGCCGATCACCACCGTCACAGCCTTTCCGAGCATGGAGAGTCGCCGCTCGGATGCGTTCGATCCCATGGCCTTCTGCACGACATCGCGCACGACGACAGACGAAGCAAGAATCAGCAGCGAGTCGACGGTCGACATGATCGCGGAGAGCACGACGACCAGGAAGACGCCGGTGAACAGAGCGGGGAAGAGCGCCTGGCTCATCGCCGGAAGGATCGTCTCTGGGTCAGTGAGACCCGGGAAGAGGGTCCGACCGGCCATCCCGCTGAAGACCGCGCCCACGTCGAAGCCGATGACGCACAGGACCGCCCAGAAGCCGCCGTCTACAATTTGACGCTGGTCCCTCGCGGCCATGAAGCGAGTCAGAAGCTGGGGCGAGCCGAGGAACGCGAAGCCGATCGCTACGAAACCGAGCGCACTCGCGATTCCTGCGGGACCCAACCCGAACGCTCCCATGGGTCGCAGGAGTGCCGGATCCGCCGCCTCGAGCTGGCCGAACATCTCGGCCAGTCCACCTGATGCCGCGATGCCCACGAAGGGCAGCGTCAGCAGGCACCCTAGCATGAGCACACCCTGGACGAAGTCCGAGTAAGCGACGGCCTTGAAGCCCCCCACAGTCGTGTAGAAGAGCACGATTGCAAGCCCGATCGAGGCACCCGCCGTATAGCCCGTGCCCAGAAACGAGTCGAACGCCTTGCCCGACGCCGTGAGCTGAGCAGCCACGTAGGCCATGACCATGCTGAGAAGGATGATCGCCGACAGCCACCGGAAGATGTGGCTGTTGTCCCGGAACCGTTCCGTCAGGTAGTCGGGCACGGTGATCGAGTCGAAACGGTCCGTGTACTCCTTGAAGGGCCGGGCGACGAATATCCAAGCGCTCGCCACACCCAGCACCTCGCCGAGAATCACCCAGAAGGCGTGCACGCCCACGGCGTAACCCATGCCGGTCAGGCCCAGAAGCAGCCAGGCGCTCTCTCCTGTGGCGTTCGAGCTGAATGCGATCACCCACGAGGGAAGTTTCTTCCCCGCTAGGTAGTATCCCTTGAGGTCCCCGGACTCACGACTCGACCACAACCCGATCGCCAGCAGGACGACCAGATAGCCGACCAGCACACCGACGATCGTGCCGGAGCTCATGAGTCGTCGCCGCGATCACGCCTGCGCGCCCGAATGAACGCGATCTCGAGACTGAGTCCGAGCCCGACCGCGACGAACAAGAGCAGCCAAGCGTCGAGGGGCATCAGCCGCCCACCGCGTCACACGCCGCACCGATCTTCTCGATCCCTTCCGCCAGCTCGGACTCGGTGATGAGGAGGGACGGACCGATCCGGACCACATTTCCCCAAAGCCCGCCCTGACCCAAGAGCACGCCGCACTCTCGCCCCGCCTCTAGGAGCTTCCCGACTCTGGGCGCATCAGGCTCCTTGGCCTCCGGATCCTTGACCACCTCGATGGCCTGCATGAGTCCCATCCCACGCACCTCGCCGATCCACGGATGCCGCGCCTGGATCTCGCAGAGGCCTGTGCGGAGCTGATCTCCCCTGGCCTTGGCATTGAGCGGCACGCCCTCGTCCCTCATCACGTCCTGAGTCGCGCACAGAGCCGCCATCGAGACCGGGTTACCGCCGAAGGTCGATAGAGTCTTGGGCTTCCAGGCGTTAGCGATCTCATCGGTGGTGATCGTGGCCCCGACCGGCCAACCGTTCGCGATGCCCTTCGCCATGACCATGATGTCGGGCTCGACGCCGAAGTGCTGGATCCCGAACCAGTGCGTCCCGGTACGTCCGAAACCGGCTTGCACCTCATCGATGATCAGGAGTCCACCGTGGCTGCGGATGACCTCGGCGGCCTTCTTGAAGTAGGACGGCTGCGGCACCACGTACCCGCCCACACCCTGGATCGTCTCCGCGATGAACGCGGCAGGCCTCCCACTCGTCGTTGTCGCGATCACCTCATCGAGGTCTTCCGCGAGCCGATCTGCACAGGTCTCGTCGCAGGGCTGCTTGTAGGGACAGCGATACGGGTAGGGGGCCTTTGCATGCGTCACCCCCGAGACTCGGGTCCCGAAAGGCCGCCACCCAGACTGCCCCGTGACGCTGGTGGTCATGAACGAGCGGCCGTGGTAGGCATGGCGGAGCGATACAATCTCGTTCCTGCCCGTGGCGAGGTAGGCCATCATCACAGCCGTCTCGACCGCCTCACTCCCAGAGTTGCTGAAGAAGGTGCGCTTCAGGCCCCCCGGGGCGATGTCAGCGAGCTTACGCGCAGCCTCCACCTGGATCTCGGTGGCGTAGAGCGTGGAGACGTGACCCAGCTTATGCATCTGAGCCGTTACGGCCTCGACCACCCTCGGATTGCAGTGCCCCACAGACGTCGTGAGGATGCCGGAGAAGAGATCGAGGTACTCGTGACCCTCGGGATCTCTAACCCGCACGCCTTCGGCCGACGCGATGGCGAGAGGCTCTTTGTAGAGATGAATCATCGCGGGCAGGAGGTACTCACGATGCCCGTGAATGACCTCGGCGCTCGTGGGGTCCGGCGACAACGCAGGTCCGGTCATGTCGCTCCTATCTCGTTCGCTACCACCGTGAAATGACGACGCGCTGGTCCGTGAAGAACGAGATGGCATCTCTTCCCTGCGCCTTCAGGTCACCGTAGAACGAGGCCTTCGACCCGCCAAAAGGGAAGAAAGCCATCGGTGCCGCGACGCCGATATTCACCCCGATCATACTGATCCCAGCGCGGTACCTGAACTCACGCGCCGCCCTGCCGCTCGTCGTGAAGATGGAGCACGCGTTGCCGTAGCTGCTACCGTGCATCATCGCGACGGCTTCGTCGAGGTCGCGCGCCCTGTTGATACCCGCGACCGGCCCGAAGATCTCCTCGGAACCGATCGAGATGTCCGGCGCTACGTCCTCGAAGACCGTGGGCCCGACCCAATATCCTCCCTCCAAACCGGGTACACTGGCACCCCTTCCGTCGAGCGAGAGCTTCGCGCCGTCCGCCTCGCCCTGGTCGATGAACTCATTCACGCGATCACGGTGACTGGCGGAAATCACCGGCCCCATGTCCGTCGTCGCCTCGAGGCCGTCCCCGAGCCGAACCGAAGCAGCGGCATCGAGCATGCGCTCCCGGATATCGGCGTGCGCGTCGCCGACACCCACGATGACACTCCCGGCGAGGCACCGCTGACCCGTGGATCCGAAGATGGAGCCCGCACATGCGTCAAGCGTAAGATCCATATCCGCATCGGGTAGAACGATCATGTAGTTCTTCGCTCCTCCGAGCGCCTGGACGCGCTTACCGGAGGCCGTCGCGCGGCGGTAGACGATCTCCGCGACCTGACTCGAGCCCACGAAGCTGACCCCGACGACGTCGGGGTGGTCACAGATCGCCTCGACACACTCGCGGGCGCCGTGAACCACATTCAGCACACCCGGCGGCAGACCCGCCTCCTCTGCGAGCTCGACGATGCGCTGGTGTGTGAGTGGATCCTGCTCGCTCGGCTTCAATACGACGGTGTTACCGGTGGCGACGGCGTAGGGCCAGAACCAGAGGGGGATCATCACGGGGAAGTTGTACGGCGTGATGATGCCGAAGACTCCGAGTGGCTGCCGCCAAGAAGCGCAATCTATGCCCGACGCGATCTCCTCGACCGTGTCGCCCATCATCAGCGTGGGAATGCCGCACGCGTGCTCCACGTTCTCGATGCCGCGCTGCACCTCGCCCCGCGTCTCAGGGAGGACCTTGCCGTGCTCGGTCGTCAGCAACCGAGCGAGTTGTTCCTTGTTTTCCTCGAGGAGTTGGCGCAAGCGGAAAAGGACCCGTGCACGCTCAGGGGCCGGCGTCGCTCGCCACATCGGGTATGCGTCACGCGCTGCACGGACCGCGGCATCGACATCGGCGCCGGTCGACAGCGCCAAGCTTCCAAGTTCCTCGCCGGATGCGGGGTTCGTGACCAAGAGCTCCTCAGCACCAGAGGACTCCTGCCAGCGGCCGGCTACATAGTTGCGCACATCAGTGCTCACGGCTCTTAACCTCCGCGGTGGTCGAGAATGATCATGGCCGCAATTCCGGCACTCCGTTGACTAAGGCGCATTCGGAGAGCTGCGCTGCGCGGGACGGCACGCCGGCCATTCACCAGGTCCCCCACCCCGGCCGGTGATCACTGTGCGCTGACGACGGCTGACCGGTTGCGGGTCCTCCGCGGCCAGATAGGCCAGTGAAGCCGCAAGCACCGCGTTGTTGCGCAAGTCATCGAAAACCACCTTGTCGTAAGTGTCCCGGTTGGAGTGCCACGTGTGAGTGGAGTAGTCCCATGGGAGCGCACCCAGGTTGAAGCCCGGAGCCCCCCAGCAGACAAACGAGGCGTAGTCGGATCCGCCCCCACCCGGGCTCCCCGGGAGCGCCAGATCGATGTCGGCCGACACCTCGGCGGGGACCTGTGCCAGCCATGTCGCGATCGACCCTCCGGCCTCGACGAAGCCATGTGCCGACATGTTCACGACGCGTCCTGTCCCGTTGTCCTGATTCCAGAGTACTTGAAGGCCCTGGATGACCTCCGGGTGGTCCTCTGTAAAGGCACGAGAACCATTGAGGCCCTGCTCTTCTCCGCTCCAAAGCCCAATGAGGAGCGTGCGCCGCGGGCTCGGATAGACGGTGCCGAGGATACGCATCACCTCCAGCATGAGGACCGACCCCGTCCCGTTGTCGGTAGCTCCAGAAGAGCCGTCCCAAGAATCGAAGTGCGCCGAGAGCATCACGTACTCGTCGGGCAACTCCGTGCCGCGGATCTCGCCGATGACGTTGAACACGGGCACCTCGCCGCGATTCTCCGCTTCGGCGGTCAGACGAACGATCGGGTTCTGCCCGTTCGCGGCCAACCGATGAACCAGGCCGTAGTCCTCGCAAGACAGCTCGAATGTAGGAGTCTCGCGATTGTCCGCATCGAATACGCGGGTCGTACCAGGCGCCCCGGGCCAGTCCGACGTGACGATGCCAACCGCGCCGGCCGCCTCCAGCGCCCGATGAATGCCGCCGGTTCCACCACCCGCACCTGCGACCTGGAGGCTGCGACCCCACATCTGGGAGGCCTCCTGGCGGGCTTGCGCCATCCGCAGCCCCGATCCATCCGACTGGAACTGGACCCACTGCGCATCCGGCCGGCAGGTCGGTTGCGGGAACGACAGCATCACCCACTTCTCCGAGACGCTCTCGAGGAACGCCTGCCAGTCCACCTCCGATTCGATCTGGGGCAGGAAAGCCACGCTCGCTTCCATGGGACGCCCTCCCGTGCCCGGGCTCCAAGCCAACAGCCTCCCCTCGAGCGAGCGCATGCGTGGCGCCACGAGATCGATGTGGCTCGAGCCGCGCTCCCACCCCTCCCAGGTACCGTACTCCTCGAGTCGTGCCTCCACGCCCCAGCCCCGTAACGTTCGCACGGCCCAGTCCTGGGCGCGCTCCATGCCCGGCGAACCGGTGAGCCGCGGGCCTATGGAGTCGAGTAGAGCCTGAGCCAACGACTCCAATCGGGAGCCAACCATACCCTGACTCCATATCGCTCGGAGCACGGGATCGTCCGTCGCGAGCGTTTGAGCCTTGGCAACGTACGGCGCCGCCGCTGTCCCTAGGGCGACCAAAAGTATGGTCGTCACGAGTCGGTGCCCGGATCGCATGCTAAAGCCCCGCCATGCGCTTCACGTGCTCGAACTCGGCCTTCCTGACCGACTGCACTGAGAGTCTCCCGTACCGCACGAGCTCCATCTCGGTGAGGGCGTCGTCAGCCTTAATCTCGGGAAGCCCCACCGGATCGTCGGCCTTCGCCACGAACTCGATGTCCACCATGCACCAACGCGGGTCGTCTGGTCTGGACTTCGCGTCGAAGTACTTGCTCTCTGCATCGAACTGGGCGGGATCGGCATAAGCTTCCCGGCAGACGCGGGCGATGCCGACAACGCCAGGCGGACTGGCATTGGAGTGGTAAAAGAGCACTTCCTCACCCACGGCCATCGACTTCATGTTGTTGCGGGCCTTGTAATTGCGAACGCCGTCCCAATGCGTCGACCCGTCACGCGCGAGGTGGTCGATCGAGTAGGCGTCGGGCTCCGACTTCATCAGCCAATACTGCTTCGCCATGGGCGGATGTGTCCTGTCGTTGGGTGGTCTCGGCAACCAATTATGGGGCCTGGACCGCTGACCTGCGACCCGGCGTCAGACCTTCGTCGCCCCGACGGCCACATGGATGTCCCTCCAGCGCTCGCGCCGGAAGACCGTGACGCTCAGCGTCGCCCGGGTAAAGTGCCCGATGACGATGGCCAGCCAGATGTCTGAAGGGTCGAGCGTCGAGAAGGTCTGAATCAGGAAACACATCCCGAGAGGAATGACGATCTGCGACACGAACGAGATGTACATCGGGCTCTTGGTATCACCGGTTCCCTGGAGTCCTCCGGTATAGGCCAGGGCGACCGTGACGAAGAGACCGGAGACGGCGAGATAACGGAGCAACTCGACGCTCAGGTCGCGAACGACCGGATCTTCCATGCCGAAGACGCCGAGCAAGACGTTCGGGATGAGGAGGAATGCCGAGCCGATCACGGCGGCCAGCATGACACCGAAGCCGCTCGCGGTGCGTACCGCCTCGCTCGTCCTGTCCGGCCGTCCCGCCCCGAGGTTCTGTCCCGAGACCGCCGCCGTCGCGCCCATGATGCCAACCGACGTCCACGTGATGAACGAGAAGAGCTGGGTGTAACTCACCACGTACGCCGCCTGGGCCTGCGCGCTCATCGCGAGCGAACCGATGAACGCCAGCAGGAAGACCCCGCCGATGTTCATCGCCACACCCTGGATGCCTGTGGGGAGCCCGAAGCGGAACAGCTGCCCGATCACTTGCCAGTCGGGTCTCCAACTCATGCCGCGATGAAACGCCACTACCCACTTGCCGCCGAACAGCCTCGCGAGGGCATACACACTGACCACGCCGCCCGCCATCACCGTGCCCATCGCCGCGCCCGTCGTGCCGAAGGCCGGAATCGGGCCGAGCCCACGAATCAGGACCACGTTCAGGAGGATGTTGAGCACCGTCATCGCGACGCCGAGCCGGAGCGGTGTCTGGGCATCCCCCGCGGATCGCAGAGCGCCTCCGAGCATGAAGAACATCAACATGCCGAAGGAGAAGACGAACAAGATGCGAAGGTACGGAAGCGCCTCTGCCTGTACATCAGGCGCAGCGTTCACCAGGTCCAACAGCACGGGTGACGCCATGTACCCGATGGGGGCCAGCACCAGCAAGACAAGCATCACAGACGTCAGGAAGGCCTGATAGACGGTGCGGTTCACGGCTTCGGGTTCGTCGGCTCCCGCGAAGCGGGCCACGAGCACGCCCATCCCCGTGAAGAGCGAGCTGATGAAGACGATGACGACCAGAAAGATCTGCCAGGATACACCGATCGCGGCGTTGCCAACGTAGCCGACATAGTTGCCGACCATCGCGTGGTCCACGATGCCCTGGAGCCCGCCGATGATGTTCTGGAGCATCGTCGGCCAGGCCAACTTCCACACGGCACCCCGGATGGGGCCCTCGGTGATCGAGCGATCGAAAGCCTTGCCTCGGCGGGGAGGTGCGTTCACGAGCGGAAGGCCCCAAAAGGTGGGCTGTGGAAAGTCAGATGACGATCCACACTGTGAGGGACAGCCAAGTCACGCCGATGACGCTCAGTAGGATCCACTCGAGCCTACTGCGCTGTTGCTTGCCGCGCTCTCCGTGGTACCACGTAATGACCGTGGCGGCAGCGACGCCAAAGACGGCGAGTGGAACGCTGAGTGGACGCAACACATCATCCGCGCCGAACTGACCCACGACCACCTCGCTGACGAAGCCGACCACGCCGGCTCCCACCAACAGGGCGCTGCCCACGAATTGCGGAAAGCGCCTCCTCTTGTGTTCGTCCCAGAGGGTGCCGTCCTCCGTGCTCTCACTTGGCGTCGAACCGGGCTCCTTGACCTGCAGCGTCTTGGCCGCGTTAGCCGCACTCGGCCTGTGGTTCGGCTCCCGGTTCAGGCAGCGCTTCAGGAGGGACGCCACGACTGGGTCGATGTCGGGACGCAGACGCTCGATGTCCCTGAGCTCACCGGCCAAATGCGCTGTGATCCATTGGGTGTTCGTCTTGGCATCGTAAGGACCCTCGCCGGTAAAGAGCTCGTAGCCCAAGATGCCGAAGGCGTACATGTCCGCGAGCTCGGTGAGGTCCTCGTCCCGTAGCTGTTCAGGACTCAAGTACCGCGGGTTGCCGACCATCTGGCCCGTCTGCGTCAGCCGGGTGGACTCCTCACCGCTAGAGGCAAGAATCGCCGCGATACCGAAATCGGCGAGCAACGCCTGCTGGCCCTCTTCATCCCAGAGGACGTTGGCCGGGCGCACGTCGCGATGCACAATCCCCTGTGCATGCGCCGCAGCGAGCGCGGAAGCCACGTCGTGCAGCACCTGGCAGGCCAAGTCCTTCTGAAGGCGTCCCTCTGCCGCGATCCGCTCCTCCATCGTGCGCCCTTTCACGAAACGCATCACCAGGTAGGGCGTTTCATCAGCCAGCCGGCCGAGGCGGAAGACCTGCACCACGTTGGGATGGGACAAGGATGCGGCCGCCTTCGCCTCACGCTCGAAGCGCTTCCTCGCCGTCTCGTCCCTGGCGCGTTCCGGCAATAACACCTTCACCGCGACGAGCCGACCGAGCGCCTTCTCCTTGGCGAGGTACACGGTGGCCATGGAGCCCTTACCCAGCTTCTGCTTCAGCTCGAAGTCTGAACCCAGCGCCTCCTGGAGCGGATCGATGACACGCGCGTGGTCGCCCGACTCGGGCTGGGGGGAGGCTTCGTGGTTCATCGCGGCCCACT
>Ga0114996_10000900_pt1 | contig 40810 bp, 68 predicted proteins | sample ArcticOcean_MG_C_4_FD_87039 | JGI IMG/M metagenome (GOLD analysis project Ga0114996, IMG submission 87039) | Marine microbial communities from western Arctic Ocean - ArcticOcean_MG_CB4_134 | ecosystem: Environmental > Aquatic > Marine > Oceanic | place: Arctic Ocean: Canada Basin | collected... | reverse complement strand
TTAACCCTTAAATTGATATCCTTTGTTACAACTTTTATTATTTTATTTTTATTTTTATTTTTTAAATTTAGTGCAGCTGCGATAATCATATTATCACCAGTGCTGATATCTAGTTCATCAGAATCTAGTTTTGCAGGTAAACATGTTACGGTGATTGTTTGATCACTTTCATCATTTAACAAAACACCTTTGTCTAAGCGTCCAATAGATCTAAGATTGTCTAAGTACCTGTTCACATATCTTGCAGATTCTCCTAATAAACCGGGCTTTTCTTTGAACCTATCAAGTTCATCTAAAACTATTAGGGGCAATACTACATCATTTCCAGGAAATGAATGAATTGAATTTTTGTCATATAGTAATACAGACGTGTCTATTATAAGTAATTTTCTTTTTCCCACAGTTGTAAAATCCTTTATCTTGTATTAGTTTTATAGTATCCACAAAACGTATTTGAATATGAATGATATAAAAAACAAACAAGAAAAATGTTATAAAAAAATAAAGCGCACGCAAAAGCCCTGTTCAGAAAGTGCCTGTAGGCACTTTTTAAAGTCTGATCAGGGACTAAATTGTTCAATAATTGTTGCGAATGAAGGACCAAAAACCCTCCAGGAGATAGGTGATTATTATGGGGTTTCTCGAATGAGAATTTGTCAAATTGAAAAAATGATCTTAAAGAAACTTCGAAAAAATCCAGGTAATTTCGAACCCCATGATCCATCATCCGGCTAGAAGACAAAGGGCTATCAATCCAGGAATTTTTTCCCTTATATACATTCCAGAAAATAGTGTGTCAGTTCTTCCCCCAACATAACTAAACGTTGCTTCTAGATTTTTACTAATAGCAGGATCACTTGCCATTAAAGACGTTGCTATTAACATCAATGCACCAGTTGAACATCTATTTTTGGGTGCCGGACACGGTGAAGATTTAATGCACCCTTGAAGAATTGCAGCTCCAAGATCGCGTCGTTCAGTATCTTTAATGACGGTGCTACCTATTATTATTCTTCCATTTGTGCTAAGACATTTCTCTAAGTCCTTGGTATCAAATGCCTGTATGTCTGAATGAGTTGCAGCCAGCTTTAAAACTTGTGCAAGCAACTTTGCAAAATTCTTATTTGCGACAGGATATAGATTTAGCATACCTACTTTATTTCTAAGTAGTTGTAACTGTCTTTCATTGTCTATAATGATATGGGGATGACTTGAGACATCCTCTAAAATTGAATTATAGTTTTTTTCAATTGTAGAATTTAATAGTTCTTGGGCGGATGGTTTTGATACTATATAAACAACCTTACCAGATGCACCTACAGTCGTAAGATGTCTTGTAAGCGAATCATGTAACACAGAACATGCTGACCCTGTTCCACCACCCCCACCAGCAAGTACAAAAATCCAGTCTGGATTAACTAATCTTGATCTAACCGCGTCTTCAACAAGCGCACTATTTTCTTCAAGAATTTTCTTTCCAAGATTTACATCTTTTCCTACACCATCGGCCCCGGGGATTAAAAGGAAATGATCTGCAGGTACACCATCCGGTTGATCTTTAACTGTTGTGTTAACCAGAAATGTCTTGTTGAACCCTGCATCTAAAAATGCTTTGGCTAACTTGCCACCACCGCCACCAACCCCAATGAATGCGCAGTTGATTGCAGAGTCGGCTGTATTTTCTGGTAGTGCCTGTTCGTCAACGCTTTCATCGGTATCATCATATGCACCAACAAAATCAAATTCATCATCTGATTCTGATGTGGGCACATCTTTGTTTATATAAAGGTCATCTTTTTGTTTAATTTCTTTATTCATAATAAAACTCCCATACAAATAAATATGGAACCTATAAACAAAGGTGCAGAATGATCTTTACATGTATATCATGAAATGATTACTAACTCTTGCGGCCTTTATCAGTAGTAATACTCATCTTAATTAAGTCCCCGGCTTTTGCTTTTAAGAGTCTTAGTCCCCTTCTTGCTCTAACTCCAGCAGAAGCGTTCCCGCTTGCATTCTTTACTACATCTAACTCTAATGACTCTACTAATACTTTAATTTCGTTCCACTGATCTGTTGTTGTTGACATAACATTCTCCTTTTTAAATGGTTATTATCGGCTTATCAATAATTTGATCTTCTTTATTCTCAATTACGTTTAAAAATTTTAACATTAAATCTCTATTTTCTAATTCTAAAGAAAGCAATTTGATTAGCGTGATTATTTGAGGTTGGCTTATACCAAAATTGAATATTTCATTAATAATTTCCCTACATTTTGCAGAGTCCAAAATTGATGCCTCTTCTGGGGTTGATGTCCCATATTTTTTTGTATTCTTCATTAAACTGATCTTTTTGATGTATATGATTCTACTTTAAATTTGTCTATAGCAATAAATTTAACCAATTTTCCCTGGGTGTAATCTTCCAATTCTTCCCTTGTTAGGATAATATGTTTATTCCACCGTTCATTCTCTATAATGAACTGAGCATATTCAAAGTCTGGTAGGTCTTTATTGTATGAAACCAGTAATTCAAATAATGATGTAGGCAATGAATGTTGTAGATCGCTTATTGTTAATTGAGTTCTTACTTCATCTTTGCCCACTAGAATTTCTGATGTACACATATCAACTATCTTATGTGCAGTACCACAATTATTGCATTCAGCAAATTTTGGTAATACTAAATCTGTCTCATTATCGATTATAGAAAATACAACAAATTTATGAAATACGGGATTTTTTGAATTTCTGTATTGAGGTAGTATACAATGGCATTGAATTAAATGCTTGACACCACTCGTGGGATTATTTGTTACTTCTAAACTCATTTAAAATTCTATCAACTAATGCGTCTGTTTGTTTGTCTATGCACGATGCTAGTTGCGCTGTCAAATTTTTGTAAGTAACTTCATTGATTGTCCCACTAGACAATAACTCAGAAATAAGAATATTATTTAATTGATCTTTAACGACACTTTGTGTGTCTAAAACTGTCCTACAGATTTTGTTTGAATTTGTCATTATGTCTCTCCATATGATTTAATTATTCATTTTTTTAAAAAAATGTAAATTATTTTATGTCGGGTATAATAATAGCACCCAAATTATTGATGTTTTCCTTGCACCTTTCGGCTGTTTGAATTCCAAAATAAAGGGCGCTTACTGGAACCATAGGCTTCCTAAGTCCATCCAAATGTGACACATTTAAAATATCATGATCTTTAATTAAACCCCACCTGGCTATACCCTTGCATGATTGTAACGTAATACGAACCCTGTCTTCTATTAAACCAGCCATTGGCTTGACCGTATTTGGGACTTTAATCATTGTGTGAATTTCATTCCCACCATCATTATGAATAGCAATACTGTTGGCAGAAATGTATGTGGACTTTACAATAGAAAAATCATCCAGAGTTTTTGCTGCTAAAACATCTCCTCGCTCTCTAGACACACAATCTATACCAATATTAGTACAAGCCTCTAAGGCATCAGTTCCTGGAGTTTCACCCCAGCCTTCAACAACGAAGGGAATAACATTCAACCTGTTATCTTTAAAGTTAACATTTAATGTATTAATAATATCAGGATGATAATTTGTTGCAAGTATGATAACATTATTTTTGTGTACAGAAGACCCCTGAAGAATTGAATCTATTTCTCCCAGGGACTCGATTACTCCGTCTACGCATACTAGTGTAACAGACTCCATCCACCGTTTATTAAGATCAAACATGGGATGAACAAATCCCTTAATTTTTATGGCTGGTTCAGCCGAGATTAAGAAATCTTTATTATTTGAAATATCAAATCTTAGACTTCCATTTAACGAACCCAACCCTATTGATTGTTTTGTAACCTTAGATAAATTCCCACTTCCTAAAAAGTAATCGATGGTTTTATCTAAGTCATGCAGCTCTGCTCTATTTCTATATTTTTTGATATCTGAATCAAATTTTTTGTTGCTAAGCAACGCCAACGCACAGATGACCCCAGAACCCACTTGCTTATTCTCTGAAGACACTATGGCGTCTACAATGATGTTCCTTATTGCTAAGTCTACAAAGTCGTCCTGTGACCATTCTGAAAGGGATCTGACTAAGTCTGCAGGAACTGAGTTAACAACATTATTCCCAAAATTAAAGACTAATCTACCACTACACAACCTTACAAGAAATGTACTTAACTCTTTAAGCAACAAGTTATATTTTTGCTTAATTAAATCTTCAAGAGCGAGTTCGGTATAAGGGTGGTTTGTTTGGTTAGTGGAAACTGCCGTCTTGGTTCTTTTTGCTTTTTTCTTTGTTTCCGAATGCGCTGAGGAGTTGGATAACTGCCTGCGCAAGGTCTTCGCCTGCATTACTAAATTCCTTAAACGTTTTTTCTTTTTCTTCTTGTTTTTGTTGGGCTTCTTGAATTCTAAGACCAGTTCTAAAAATTCCGCCCAAAAATCCAAAAATCAAAAGTGCTAAACCAAATCCAAAATAGTTGTTTATCATAAGGTACGTTCCACAAAGTAAGAGTGCTTCTGGATGGCCCACATCAATATTTAATTTCATTTCTAGCTATCTCTCCAAAGATTATTAGATGCATATGCAAGAATTTCTTCTGCACTATCTGCGTTATAACCATATTCATTGATCATTGTTTCAATCATATCGCTATGTTTTTGTTGTTGTTCATCATCGCGTGTTTTAGATTTTGTTACGATTCTAGCCATATCTTTTACAGAATTGATAAGATATCCCTCAATCGCTTCTTTAAGAGGTTCATATGATCTATAATCTACAGTCTCACCTTTTCTTAGTTTAGCGAACATATACGCAGTAACATCACTTCTAAACCCTTCTTTTGATGATCCCGTGATGCCGATCTGTTCTTCTATAGATCTCATAAAATTCTCATCCGGTTCCCTATCTTCTTTCGTTACTTTATCTCTAAGCTTTTGCCTAGTTGTAGACGCTTCTGAATTATCAAGGTAGGTGTCAAATAATGACTGTGCCTGCTCCTCATATGCGCTAACAAATGCTTTTGCAATCTCTGTCTCCAGAATTTTGAGGTATTCTTCTCTTACGACTTTTTGAATTATTTCCAGGCATGTTTGCTTAAATTCTTCATCGATGATTTGTTCTTTAACTTTATTTATAAGCGACTCGATAACAGAGACAGGTGTAACAATTTCTTTATCAGAATTTGTCAATGCATCGTCTAACGCTTTTGCAATAAACCTTGTAGAAATACCAGACATTCCTTCATTTCTAGTTTCTTCTCTTAAGTCTTTGATATCAACTCTTTTGACTCGTCCCTTTTCAATTACCTCATCACCATTATAAATTTTCATTTTAGTAAGAAGATCACACTTTTGTGAAGACTGTAGCCTCGAAAGGATGCTGAACATTGCGGCTACCTTAATTGTATGAGGCGCAATGTGATGCTTAAAATTAGATTGTCCAAGCATTTTTTCATAAATTTTAATTTCTTGATCTAGTTCTAAGACATATGGGACGTTAACTTTCACGACCCTATCAAGGATTGCTTCATTTGTATGTTCACTCTGGAACCTATTCCACTCTGCTTCGTTACAATGGGCAAGGATTACACCATCAAAGTGTAACATATCGCTTTTACCAGGGGATGGAACTCTTTTTTCTTGAGTCGCCGTAATAATTGTATGCAAAAATTCAATTTCATTTTTAAAAACTTCTACAAGTTCGACAATTCCTCTATTCCCTACATTAAATGCGCCATTTAATGATAATGCACGTGGGTCATCCTCTGCGTAACGATCAAGCTTTGATATGTCTACACTTCCAATTAAAACAGAAACGTCTTGACTATTTGCATCCATTGGCGGGACTGACGATATTCCTCTTCTACCCCTTTGGGAAAAAGAAGATTGAACAACTTCATAATCTTCGTACTTTCCATCCAACTCTGTTAACAAATGATGCCTAACTATTGGACTAATATCTCCCTCTATCTTTACATTAAGTTCTTTTTCGAATGTTTCTCGAAGGCTTCTTGGTACTAACTGAAGGGGCTCTCCTCTTTGGGGATCATTTTTAAGGTGGAAGCATGATTCATCATGTAAGGATCTTTTTATGTGCTCTGTTAATGCACTTTTACCTGCACCAACTGGTCCCATTAATAAAAGTACCTGCTTGCTTTCTTCACCTTTATAAGCAGCTGCTTTAAGGAAACTCATAATTTTTCCGATGACCCTTTCCATTCCAAAGAACTCTTTTTTAAAATAATCATATAGTTTTATGTTATCTCCATCAAAGATCTTTCTTTTTCTGATATCCGCATCTGGCATATTATTAACGCCATGCTTGATAATCGCACCGAAAAGTCTTTCATGAGAACTTTTAACGATATCTGGATTAGCCTGCACGAGATCGACGTAATCTAAAAAGTTTCCCTTAAACTTCTTTTTAGACTTACTTTTCTTTCTTTGCTTCTCTATTTCTTTAAGCAATTTATTTTTAACAGTCATAATATTATTATATCCTTAAATTAAGTTTTGTAATAGCTATCAATTATAAATAGCTATATTTCCCACAATTCTTCCTCAAGAATCGTAAATAATTTTGCTCCGTCTGGCCACAACACATTAACATGCTGAATGACGGCATCTGCATAATCTAATTCTAGATCCCGCCCATCATGTTCGTGTCTTAAAACTAGTTGTCCTAATTCCATTTCATCTACGTAGATAATAGGTACCGTGTTTGTTCCAATATTACTAATCAAATCCTGTTTTACAATTTTCCATCCATCATCATCATAAATTTCATCAATTGTTATTCCACTTTTTCTTTTTTCTGAAAATGAGAAAAGACCTAGATCTTCGCAAAGTTCTCTCGTTAGATACTGGCGAATAAAAGAAATATCATGTGCAGTTTCTCTAGCGACTAAACATTCATCAAACCCGTATTTTTCTTCTATACTTTTAAAGATTGTAAAACCCATATGATAAGGGTTTAACCCCCCTATGTGGGGCCTGATGACTTGGTTATGACTTTTAAGAAATGGTAGGTGCATTCCTGCAGAAAGATCTAATTCATGACAGAATGTGTAATGCATCATAGATGCCCAACCTTCATTCATAATCTTCGTTTGCATTTGTGGCATGAAATATTTTGCCTCTTCTCTTACAATCTCAATGATATCTTTTTTCCACTCTGGGAGGTTACCATTTTCGGCTATAAATCCAAGAATATCATAATCTGGTTCTAGAGGCTTTTTCATTATATCAAAGTCTATATACTCTCCATCCTCATCATCTTTAATTTTTTTCGTATATTTCTGTTTTAATTCTTCTTCTGACTGACGACGTTGCCCATAACGATATGTCTGAAATGAAACAGATTGTGCAGCGTCTAATGCTTCTTCTACTAACTCTATGCCGATTGTAGGATCTTCTGTATATTCTTGAATTCTTTTTTTTGCGTTACGCATTCTTGCGATAACAGAATCAGGCCTAGTATTTTTAAACATCCTATTATTCTTAAAGAAATCAGAATGCCCGACACAATGTGCCATAATAAGAACCTGCAAATAAAGTGGGTTCTCTCTCATAAGATAAGCGATAGATGGATTACTATTAATGATTAGTTCATAAGGCAGCCCCTCCATACCCATGTTATACATCTGGTGTGTTCTTTCGAATGATTTGCCATATGACCAATGGCCGTAGTGCGTCGGCATCCCATGGTATGCCATGTGCCCTATCATAGTATAATAGTCTACAACTTCATAAGTTATTGGAAACCAGCTAAGACCCTTCTTTACGGCCAGCTCGCATATTTTATCATCCCATTTTTTTAAGTCATCAAAATTATATCCGTTCATTGTTAATCCTTATTTTGAAACGATAATTCTTTTCTTTCCCTTCACACTAAAAAAGCTTTTGAATGCATCCCATATTCCTTCTTTGCCTGTTATTTCTGCGGTTTTTAATTTTTTATCTGTAATTTTTTCATAAACCTTAGAAAGCCTTAGTTCTTCGAACCACCCTCCAGGAGCATCCTTGGGTACTATTTCACAATAGCCAAATAATTGAGAATAATCTTTAATTTTTTCTGCTGCAGTGAGTGTTTTATCTGTATCATCTGGCCAGTTGTCTCCATCTGAACATTGGAAGCAATAAATGTTCCAGCTATTTGGGTGAAATCTTTTTTCTATAATATCACACACTAATTCCAGTCAGCTAGAGACGATAGTCCCACCGCTATTTCCTCTTGCAAAAAATGCCTCTTCATTAACTTCATTGGCTACTGTGTCATGCGAAATGAATATTATTTCCGTTTGTTCATATTTTGATCTAATAAAGTGATAAAGAAGAAAGTAAAAACTTCTTGCGAGGAATTTTTTGGTTGTTGTCATAGATCCAGAAACATCCATTACAAAAAATATCACTGCATTTGAGCATTCTTTTTTTGATTTTTTATAATGCCTATATACCAAATCATTGTCGTGGAATGGAAATGCCTCTTCCTCCGTTGGGCCAGATCTCTCTGCTGCCTTTTTTCTTTTAATTCTTTCTATTGCTGATTTTTTCTTATCTAGCCTAGGTTTTATTCCCTCTTTTCTATATCCTTTTCTCTTTATTTTTTCTGACATTATTTTCTTTAATGCCTTTCTCTCTAGATCTGGAAGGTTTAAGTCGCTAAAAAGGTAATCAGCCAATTCGTCAAGGGAAATTTCTACTTCGTAATATTCATTGCCCGCTTCCGTGCCAGGCTTTGAGCCAATGTCTTTCCCTTTTTGTTCTTTTCCTTCTCCAATCTTTTGCCCTCTTTGGATATCCTTTCCTGGTGCGGTTCCAACCTTCTTATTATTTTCATTGTTGCCATATACAAAACGATATTCTTTGATTCCCCTGACTGGAATTTTTATCTTCTTTTTGCCGTCTTGCCCAATTATAGATTCTTCTGCAACAATATCATGAATACCTTCTTTAATAGCCTTTTCAATCTTTTGTTTGTGGCGTCGCCTATCGGAGGCAGACCTGTCTGCCACCGTCTTGTGTTCTGTAAACGTCGACATTTATTTTTCTCCTATAACTTGTCTGACCCATGAAATAGTTGGCCTTAAATATGGGTGCAGAGATTTTTCTGCATCATCAAAGTCTTTCCAGTGGGCGGCGTGATGTTCGAACTCTCCAGTCTCAGGATTAGGCTTGATAACTGGCCTTTGGGTTGTAGAGGCTATAAATAATGTTACGTTTCTTACTTTTGTTGTAGCAAGTCCCCATTCAAAATCTAAATCCGTTATTCCAGATTCCTCTTCAGCCTCTCTCATAGCAGCAGCAAAAACATTCTCAAATGGCTCAACCCCGCCTTTGGGAAAATCATAACTTCCGAATATTTTAAGGCATAAGACTTTATATTCTTTTCCAAATTTTTTAAGAATAATAACACCGGCCCTTTGGTCAGCTCTATTTTTTTTCTTTTTTTTGCTTATCTTGATAGCCATAGTAAAATTTATCTCTATAATAAATAGCCATTTACTTTAAGCATTTTCTAAAATCATTTGGAAAAACATTTTTATTTTTGTCAAAAAACCTTTCCCAGTCAGCATCCAAAATATATGTAACGGCCACATCATCTTTTGATCTTACAGATCTACCCACGGATTGTACGATTGTTTTAATCGTTTGAAATGGGTACCACCATCTCCACTTGTTCATCCTTTTCTTTACCAATTGGTCACCCAGGTACGGGTATGGCACTTTACACAAAATTTGAAATCTACTAACATCCCCCTCAAGACTCACACCCTCAGTCATAGAAGGGCTTACAAGTACCGTTGGCTCCTTACTGTCAAAATGCTTTTTTAAAAATTCATCTCTATTATCTGAACTTGGAATTAGTAGTCTTTTTGACTTAACATTTCGTTTAATATGATTTGCAATTTTATAACTGTGTGTATGAATGATGCCCTTTTCATCTTTATGGACTTCAAGTATTTTCTCTATTGCAGTCATGAGTTTTGGTAGCGATTTATCAATCTCTTTAGATGTCATTTTGCCCATCGGCACAAAAAGTATAGGTCTATTTTTGACTGGAAACGGAGACGGAATTGAGATTGCATCTACATTCTGGATATCAAGACCTAGTAGCTCACATAATCCTGCTGCATTCAGAATAGTCGCAGACATCATAATGATTCTTTTTCCCATCCTAAATAATAGATCCTCTGCATAATGTGAAACATCAATTGGCTTGAACTCCAATCTCGCGCTCTTCCTACCCTCTGGCTTTACAGAATTAAAAACCCAATTATCCTTTTCATAGATTTCTAAAAATCTATTTATTTTGCATGAATGTTTATCTAACATATCATATTGTTTAGCCATATTTGCAAATTCAGCTAATTTATCCCTTAGTCCTGTATATTTTTCTAACATACTTTTGACATGACTACAGTATGACTTAAGTTTCGGAGCATACGTGTTTTTAATCCAAGAAAATGCCTGATGTTGTGAGTGCAAGACTGGGACGTTTAATTTTAGTGTCTGCTTTGTGAACCTTTGTGTTATTGCTATTTCTACAAATTTGCTTAATTCAACCGGGATGTTATGTGCTTCATCAATAATCAAAGTCTCCCTGGGTTTAAGTTTTCCAGAATACTGTGTCTCTGCTAAAAAGTACGAAAAATTTGTAATACTTTCTGGTGATTTAATGAATGCTTCTTTGGCTTTTTTATACTTGCAATCAAAGACACAACTTTTCCAAAATTGTGAGCCCTTTTGTTCGGTCCTTAGAGCCTGCTGGCTTTCTGAGCACGAATTCTTTTTATGAAAGTTGCATGTATAATTAGAAGATGATTTAATGGACTTCATTTCCCCAGGGGTGCCAAAATCTTTTACATATTGTTCTTGCAGGATCTTTTGTGTTGTTAAAAAGTAGGCACCTTTTTCAAAATTTTCATCATGAGGTGTATTGGCGTTTAAATATTTGGCGACTGTTAATCCAACCGCAGACTTTCCTACACCGGTTCCAGCTTCAAGAATTACTACTTTCTTCTTATTTTTTAAAAATGAATCAATCGTATAATTTATTGAAGTAACTTGTTCATCTCTTGGCTCTGCATATGGAAAATACTGTACCCATTTATTTTTATCAATCATTTTAAATAATCTTGTCAATCAATCCAAGTTCTAAACATTTCTCTGCAGGTAACCACAACTCATGCTTTAACAAATCGTCTAGCGCTTCTTGGGTCATTTTTGAATTCTCTAAATAGATAGAGGACAACTTCTCATAAAGATTTTTTTGGTTTTCTATTTCATCATGAAATTCATCCAACTTTCCAGCCCACTCAAGCTGTGGCTGATGGAGTAACATAAAGCTATTTTTACTCATAAACCTCCGCTTTCCGCTTGTAGAAATTAATGTTGCAGCAGAAGCAGCTGAACCATCAATATATGTGTGTATTTCTGATTTGCAGGCTTTGATACTATCAACGATAGATAGACCTGCAAAGATAGAACCACCAGGACTATGGATATGGAGGTGGATTGGTACAGACTTACATTCTAGTCTATGACTAAGATATTTCATTTCCACACCTAGACGTCGTATCAATCTATTCAATTCTAGTGCTTCATGACTACCAACAGGGCAATAAAAATATATCCTATTTTCTTCAACTTCAATACCCTTAGGGACCCGCTCACCCCCAAGAGTAGTCATTTCAGTATCAAAATCCCTAGATGGGTGATGTTCGTCTTTCTCTGCATTTGCTTCTTCTTCATTTATCAAAAGATATTTCTTCAATTATTCATCCTTCATATTATATTTCTATTTCACCAATGGCTGAATTGACTACCGCATAATCAGGTTTTAGAAGTAATTCATTATCCAGCTTTAACACATTACACAACAAAAACTTCGTAGGATATATTAGGGTGTAAAGATTGTTTTTGATATCTACTTCCTGACTTATAATCTCGCCATTCTCTAATACGTCTTTTTCTAACATTAGTCTATTATATCTAAATGCACCGTCTTTAACAAACAGGGCGATGCACGTCGGATTAAATTTCCACAAGTCTCCAGTTAGTAATGTAGTCTCTAGTTTGTCTAAAAAACTGGTTTTAACTAAGTCGTTAAAATTATTATCATATTTAATATCCAGCAATTCTTCATAAATAATATCAATCTCTAAAACGTCCATGGGTAAAAAGGTATTGCCCTTTATTCTCTTAATTCTTTCGTGAGTTTCTTCTTTCATAATCTCTTACGCAGTTTTTAAAATTTGCATATTTAAAATTAAAGGTATAGGTTTTTTATGAAAAATACAATCAGAACGCTGCTAATAATAACATCAACTTTAATAATCGTAGCAGCTGTGATAACAAGTTGTATTTCTTTAAACCAAAACGCAAGATACGTTTTTACAAAAAAAAGGTCCACTGCTCCAGTAGATGCGTTTGTCCTTATTGAGGTCAATCAGAAAATGACGCCAGTATCATGTCAAACGACAGACAAAAATATCGATTGCAAAAAGCTCTTAAGTTCCTTGCCACCAGTAGAATCAGGGTGGTCAGGATCAGGACTGCTAGTAGAGTCCAGCGCGGGCCCAGGAATATTAACGGCTGCCCATGTTTGTAGGCAGGACACACCGGTGTTTATTGAACATAAGGGTGTGAGAATCGTGATATCTAAATCAACTGTTATAAAGGCACACTCACCAATAAAGGGAACATATACAACTAAGATCCTTAGACTAGATCTAGGGAATGATTTGTGTTTGTTGAAACCAAATAAAGTTTTCACATATCCAATTGCTATAGCTAAAGAAATTCCTAAAATGGGAAATAAAGTATACGCGATAGCTGCGCCATATGGCATATCTGGACAAAATATGGCCTTAGTATTTAGTGGATTTTATTCTGGAAATAAGGATGGTAGAGCGTTCTATACTATACCAACCCGGCCAGGCTCTTCAGGTGCTGCAGTATTAAACGAGAAATGGGAAGTTATAGGAATGATTCACACAGCATTTAGATATTTCGAAAGTGTGGGAATAGGCACAGACCTAATGGATGTCAGGACTTTTTTGTTCTCTTCTTCTTCAGAGTTTGAGATCTAATTCCATGCCTTGTGCCCGCTCTTTCAACCTTTAACCAAAGTGATTTAAGAAGTTTTGGAGTAGGATCTCTAATAACATCCTTAAGGATGGCTGTTTGAAAATTGCCAAGCATCAAATCTATTACAATAACACATTCTGTCGGCTGGAGGTGGAAAAATTTAATAGCGCCTATAGACATGGTTCCATCTGAAATTCTCTTAAAAATAATTTCGTCTCCCGCCTTAAGGCCATCATGTTTTTTGGGAAACTTTTTATAAAAGTCTGATTTTTCTTTCTTACTTCTTTTCTTCATTATTGTTTGATGTTATTCTATGTTTATCAATTATTATTTTTGCATTATGAAGAGCTTCATCATAATCTTGAAACAACATAGAATCTCCTACTTGTTTACCACTATTAGTAATAGTAAGCAAATACCCTCTATTTACATCAGAAATAATATCATAGTTGTAATCCGCAATTTCATCAAAGCCTATTGGAGGATCACTGTAATTATGAAAAAATCCTTTGGTTGCCCCTACTAAGTTTGCAACTGCAAGCTGTTCCCTTATAAATGCCCTTAGGATTTTTTTCATTATTATTTTTTCTTAGAAGAATTAAGGTGGACTGTAATAATATTTTTCCAAACGCTTGCATATTCTGGCATATTATTTTTGATAATTGGTTTGTATAGATGGTCTGCATGCTTATGAATATTTTCTTTTATATCTCTTAAACCCAATTTTTCTAAATTGCTTACCGTAGCGCCTGTGTGAAGTTTGTCTATTTGTATTTTAAGGTCAAGGCGTGCTGCGTTTACAGGCGTTGTAGAAATAAAAAATAATATTAGAATTGTTACTATTGTTTTCATCATCTCCCTCTTTATAAAGTGACTAAATCTATTTATACAGTTTAATTTAAAAATGCCTAGTATAAATTAAATATACTAACAAAAAGATCCAGTATTACTTAATCCTCCTTTAATTAATCTAAGGTTTGGTTTAGCTTTTTCTTTAAGAAGATCTGTAGACATATCTTTGACGCTGTTTGCATATTCACTCATCCAATCATCTTTTGATAACGCAAATTCAAAAAAGTTTGTAAGCATCAAAATGCTAGATGACTCTATTGGATCACCCTCATCTAAGATTATTAAATTCATTTCTCCAGATCTTTCGAATGATAATAATGCGACAGGAAAATCATTCTTATCAAAACTTCCAGAAAAAAAGTCAGAAACGTTTATGGATCCTGATAGAGTAGTGAACATTTAAATGACACTCAATTTAGAGCATTTGGCTCGACCAAAAAAGCAACATTGCCCGCAACTTACACAGTAGTCGCTTATTTCTTTATCTGTTTTATTTTTTAAAACTTCTTTCATTGTTAAAAGCTTAGCTCCTTCTTCATAAAATTGACAGTCATTAAATATCTGGTTAGCCTCATTCCATGGATACCCTATGCATGGTTGGGGTCTATCATTATAAATAGAACATACAAATTTTGTTTTTTTATCTTTCATTATCTTTTGACGCTTATACCAAGAATATTTATAGATATGTCAAATGATAAAAAGCGATCATTTAAAATTATAACACATTTGGTAGAAGTGTTATCCCTAGAGGAAGAAGAGTTCGAAGAACTGGATGTAAAGTTTGAGAGTCAATTTAATAATGAATTCAAATTAGAACTAGAATTCTTAATCATGAATCGTGATATGAAAAAACTTACAAAAGAATATAACAATAACAATAAAATAACGTCAGATATCAAATTTTTAAAAGGATTGCACAAGTCGTTAGTATTAAAAACTCACCCAGATATCACAGGCAATAGCGATAAAGAATTTAAAGCAATCCAAGCCGCATATGAATGTGGGGATATTGTTACACTATTTAGAGCGGCGCACGAACACGACATAGAATACGAAATAGATAATAAGAACAAGGAAGGCCTAACAACCCACATTAGTTTAAGGCGGCAGCAATTAAATAATAAACGGCAAACCGTTAAGTGGATGTGGGGAACAAGCAACCAACAGATGCCAAAAGAAAGAGAGAACATCCTCAAGCTACTTAAAGTTGATATGGACAAATTTAAAGAGTGGAAAAAATCCAGAGAAGGCTAGTAGTCGTTGTCCAAAGCAATAGAGGCGTTATGAAGAACGGCTGCGAGAGCCTGAGCATCACGTGCGTTTAAATTAATAGACATTGAGCTACCAAATCGGAGTGTAACCATATCATAGTCTGTAGTAATTACAACATCAACACGTTCATCATTATCAACATCAATGATACGAAGACTATCACTGAATGGTTTAACATCACCAGAGACCGGAGCTGCAGGGGCCAGTTGTTCACGTAAGTATTTGCCTGGCCCAGGCTTCATATCGCTCGTCTTTTTAAAAAAATCTCTAGTTAGATCCCTATATTCGTCGGAGGTCATGCCAGTTTACCCTTTTATGGTTGTCCATTCGTAGTCTACCCATCCTGAAAATTTTCTGTTTAGGTGTGATTCAATAAGCATCTTAGCAGCCCTTAGATTGCCTTCCACATACATATTGTAGTATTCCTTATTGAGACTTTTAGGAAGCACGTGGGGCCTGCCCAAATCACTCTTAGAGTAATATATTCTTAGACCGAACGATTCTTTTGCAAGAATAGGGCTAGCTGGATCCAACGACTCTGGATTTTTTGTTGTGGGCTCAGAACCTGCTGCTTCCGCATGATCTAAGGGTTTAACAAGATTTCTATCTTCTCCCTCTAGATCTCCGCCCCAGACGTCTTCTACAGCTTCGACATCAATATTGGTTACCACCTCTTCTTCTTCACCGGTGGCTTCTAAAATTAATCTTTTTATTTTGTCATTGCTAATATATTGCATTTTTGTCCCTAAACCCTAAAGAATACCAGCAAGCTTTTTCCATCTTTCCATTATAAGATCATCCTTAGGATGTCTTACTCTGGATTCTGTCTTAGTTGCATTACCCAAGGCATTGCCCAAGGCAGTAAGGTACATTAACATTTCTTGTTTATCACCGGTAGCATTTAAATCGACCTTTCCGGCGGTAGTAATATCTGCATCTGGTGCATTGAGCATAGTGGCAGCCCAGCGATGATGACCATCTAAAATTTCATCATCCGTACTAGCCCACGCGCCGAGGTCCCCTCCAGACATTCCATCCACGGCAAACCCCATTGATTTATAGATAAGGATATTTGACTGAGTTGGAACAGCGGATGAAGCATTTACTTTGCCCCCCTTACTAATAGTAACAACATCATCGTCGTCATTACCATCATTAAGACCAGCAGTTAGATAATCGGCTGCCTGGCCTTTATCAAGACCTGGATCATATCCCTTAAATTTATTGGGCGCCGGAGGAGGGGTTTTTTCCATTAAATGCTGTAGACCCTTTTGTATTGCACCCTCTTCCATAAAGTCAATATTCATTTTGCCGCCCGGTGTAAGGGCATCCTCAACTTCTTCGAAGGTTCCTGAGGCATCATCTGGTCCAGGTAAGAACGGCATTTTACTTTTTGGAATTCCACTAGCAGGAACTTTAGATGCTAGGACTTTAAGTCTTGCAACAAAAACATCAGGCCCTAAATTTTCAATCCATGTCTTGGCTTTTGCGCCGTCGTATTCAAACCAATTGCCTTTTGATGATTGCACGATAGGAGAATCATCATCGCCTGAAAGAAGTTGATTTGCAATTTCAACGGGGTCAACATCTTTTACGTTTGTTCCCTTGTCAACTGAGTCGCCTTTGTACTCTCCTGTAAACTGACTGTTATCTTCTTTATCACCAGACTCTTCAGCCTTACCTTCATCTTGCTCAAACATTATATCCATTAATGAGTGATGGGGCTTAGATCTCGAGCGGGTTTTTCTTGCTTCTTTTAAAATTAGGCTTCTAAGTCCGAGCCTTGACAGTTTTTTCATTATAGGTTTTCCTTAGGAAACGATATAGACATAATATTAAATATACATTTAAGATAAAAGCAAATGATAAGTAAACAAAAATTCAATGTGATTAGCGAATCGAGGTCCTTAGGACCCCTCTCCCGCTAAATAATTTAGAAAATTAAAAGACAGGACCACGTAGATGCCCCTTTTATCTTGCCCAGTCGCGCCCAATGCATGATTGTTCAGTGCTTAGAGGTATATATTATAAGGTCAATCTAGTTGATGTAATGTTTTAACTTGAACACCAACACAACTAGATGGTAACGCCTCCAATACGCAAGAGTCATCATCATAATGTTTACTAGAGTTAAGTTCATTTAATATATCAGTCTTGGGACCCGGGACATAATGAACACCTGCGATTTTTCGGCGATCACTATCAACCAAGTGCTCAAGCAGAAACTCGGCAACGCTAGGTTGGCCGCCTGTATTCACACGACCATCGGGATCCATTTCAGGCCCTTGCCGACTTGTTACTATATGCACAACATCCCCATCCCGAAGATGCTTTCGTAGAAATGCAAGCGTTGACTTGTTGGGACCAACAAACTTGTAACATTCATCGTTGTTGTCCCATTGTGTTTCAGTTAATGTATCGTCAAAATCAAACGTAACAATTGGTGTATATTTTTTATTATCATTCATAAATTTACCAAGACCATCCATGCTTGTGAATTAAATAGCTATAAGGTCTATGCAAATTGTACACAATAACTGCTGCTATGTTTAAAAAACTGCTCTGAGAATTTTTCGAGCACTGAGAACACATCATTTAGGGACTTATGCAAGAATTTCTCCATGGTTTAACCCATTGTTGTGTTTCTCTGTCCCATAATCCAGGTCCCGGACAACGTGTATATCGTTCCCACCCTACCAATTTGGTTCGTGGGACATCATCTCTCTCTTCGTTAATGGGATTAAACCCTAGCCATGCAGACCGATTGAACACCCCACCAATTATCTGCGCTTCATCTCCTCTTAGAGCCAATACTGTTGTTGCTCCTTTACATAATATTGTCTTAAGGCGCTTGACTGCGTATTGCTCTTTATTTAGAAGCTGCATTAGCTTGTGCTCACCTTCCTTATTCTCCCTAAAGACAATACCCACATAGTCCCTGACTAGTTCCAAACACTTTTCTCTCGTATTTTGTTTGGTAAATGGGTGTTCACCTGTGACGGAGTTGTGTGAGTAGCTATCATAGCGTTGTAATTCATTTGTTTGCCATGCCTGAATATACGTGGGAGTACAATATCTCGCAGTATAAAGGCGCCGTTCTTGCCCTTGGGGGATTGATGACTGTGCGGCGTATTCCACAACCCGCTGAAAGCTTCGCCTTTCTATTCCACTTAACGGTGTATGTAGTGGTTCATCTCTAAAGAGCCTTGTGTATGCCCAGTTTAAAAAATGTCTTGCGGCCTCTTGTAGGTGTTGGTCATATTTTGTGGATTCTCTAAACCCTAACTGCTTTTCATATGGACTTGGAAAATTACTATCTTTGCTTGTCATTTTTTATCTTCTCTCGCTTATACTAACTTGCCCTCTTAAAAAAAGAGGGCAAACGCTGCCGAACTCTAATTTGCTCTCGAGAATAATGTGTAAAGGGGTAAAGGTCGGCCTTCCCCAGTAGGCTCCAGTGAGTATGCAAGGGGCCGTCTAGAGGGGCCTTAGGTGGGCTGTTTCAGGGGCCATCTATATAGGCCCCCTATATGCCTCTGTCAGGCCCCATCTGTCAGCCCTGTCAATTAGGCTGCAGACAGCATGCCCAGTGGAACGTCCCAGTTACGACCGGCACCGGCATCACAGATTGCCTTCTTACGCTTGACTCGAACGATCGTACCGACCTGATTTCCTCGTCGGCCGTTCCAGGTTACGCGATCACCAGTCTTAAAGACATGCCGATTTAGCGCCGATTTACGAGACCGCATAGCCTTGAGCTGTGACACACATGCATTGTTCAACTCCCGAAGGTCATTCTCATCCATGTCCAGAAGGTCGTTAAGGATTCCTCGTAGCATATTCTCTCTCCTTGGGGTCCATTCCCCTTTGTCTTATAGTATTATTATACCATACCTGGGGAACATTTGCACCAGAATGCATTTATTTTTTTTATGGTGCTGGCGGGATAAGTCGTTCGTTCACGTAGTTGTGCACTTCAAGGGCAGCCATATCCACATGACTTGCCAGATGATGCTGTTTCAGATTAGTTAGGGTGACTGCGATATTATCAAGGTCAGTTACTACCTGAAGTAATGACCTCTGTGTATCAGTGATAATATGTTCAATGTTATAACTACTATTCATCTTCATCTTCTCCGAACCAATTAATAACATGGGCATTGCTAGTTTCAGAAAGACTTGTTTCTACAATATTGCTATCTTCTGTCTGCGTATTTGCTAAGTCATCACACCGATATTGGAATTTCATCTCTCCGCTTTCCATTAATACATCAATCTTGCCTGTATGGTATAGGTCTTGTAGTGCCAGTCTGAGCTCATACTCTTGTTCAGTCTGGGCAGCCTCTAGCTTTTGCTTCAGGCGCCAGGCAATTAGGTCATTGATTGTTACTGAGGATTCATTGTCACTCATAATAGTCTCCTTAGTGCTTCTCTTTATTTTTGTTGGCGCGCATCTTACTCTTGTAATTTTCCTGTCTAGTGGTGTCGTAACTAAGGGTGGTCTTAGATTCATCAGCATTGCTGGATTTAAAATTGTAACAAAGCTGGCATTGCCCGTCCTTATGAAGTGTTAGGGCATCACAGTCATTACAAAAATCAGTCTCTTCGAATGATCCACTATTGGATTCCTTTTTCTCCCAATAGCGTCCATTGCTATATCCTCTAGAACGTGTTGGGACATATACCCTACGTGGCATGTCAAGTCTCCTTATACCAGTGTTAACTTAATGATTGGTAGTTACTATTAAATATAATTATGCAGCCGAAACCCGGGCAACTTCCTTAAAGCCTCGCTTCCGAAGTTCCAGGAAGAAGTGGCCACCGCAACCACCGAAGCGATTCTTGACCATGCTAAGGACTCGGCACCCTCGCAGGTCAGGGTCCTTCTCTTCGACCGTAAGGGTCATCATGGAATCGACCATGTGCTTTAGAGTGTTGCTACCGGAGAATTGGCCAGACTTGCTGACCTGGCCGATGACAATGGAGTTACAGAAGTTCTCCTTGCAGTAGTCAGTAATCATACCCAACGAGCGTCTAGCGGATTGGCCATTGATGTGGCCGTCTGTGTACTTCCCATCATCCAGGGTCTGAAGACTATCAACAATCAGGAAGAACGGCTTGTTCTTGTTGCCACGCTTGTTGCGAAGCTTATCACAGTTCTCCAGGAGAGTAGGAACATGACTTTCCTGTCCAGCGATGAAGCCATTGCTGAGTCGAAGTCGTTCAGCAACCAGCTTGACCTGATAGAGACTTTCCTCAGCTGTATTAAATACTACCAAGGCTCCCCGACTAGTCAGGCTGTCTGCCAGTTTAAGCATCATGGTCGTCTTACCAGAACCTGGGGTCCCAGTAAAAAACGTTACCGCTGAAGGAGTGAAACCCTCACCGCCAAGTGCACTGTCAATATAATCAACACCGCACTTAATCTTGTTGCGCAATGCCTTTGGGACCTTCACCTCTAGGATGTTAGTGCCAAAAATAATATCGTCAGTTTGAACCTTAAGCTTCATGTTGTGTCTCTCCTTTAAAGAGTCTTGGCTGAAGGGTTAAACCCCTTTACCTTATGATTCTATTATACCACGGTGGGCAAACATTTGCACGAATCTACAAACAAAACCCTACAATTGTCATTACATAAAACATAGTAAACAACATAATTGTATCAACTGCAATACCAATGACCATTGCGTGCTTTATAATAAAGTCTTTCATTACCACTTCCACCCTAGGAGATCACAAACCTCCTGGAAAAATGAATCGGGGGCTCCAGAATAGTTATATTCACGACAGTTGGAACCTATCGCATCTTCAAGCTCTAGCCCTCCTCCGTCTCCTCCGTTAGCCATATCTGCATACTGCCAACGAACTTCTCGAATCATGCTACTACCTTTCGCAAATCGTTCCATATTTCGATATCGAAAGACAGCTTCAGGAACACTTATCATATCATCATTCAAAATTTGACCTTCCTTTTCTTTAATGATTTTAATTAGTTATTGCCCAGGGCACAGGTTGCCCGGACAATCTCAACAACCCTGGCACCAATCTCCATGTGGTGATAATTCATTACAGATTCTGCAATTGTTATCTGGTTAGTATTATTGGACAATTTAAATTACCTCCAAAAGCTCTCGCTTAACATAGGTTTCTTCGCCAGTGCGTGTGCAAAGAATCTTCGCCATACCCGGGGTTGGGTTACCATAACCAAGACGGACCCTGCATCGTGCACGTAGAACCTGATAGATACCATCCCTGTGGATTAGAACATACATCGCCTGAGGCGGAAGCTTTGTTTCGCCTGCGCTATTCATACCTTTCGAGGCATCTGAGTTATACCATGTCTCTGTCTCTTTATGGGTGACAGGTCGTCTACTCTCCACAGTGCCTCGTCTATCATTAAGGTGGTTATGTTTAGGATATTCTAGACCACCACCTCGTTCCTTTGTAAAGCATTTCTTGGGATCTAGGCGTACCAGGCAACCCTTAGCAAGCTTTTTCATTCTTTAAGACTTCCTTATCTTATCGTTTAGCTTAGTTGTTACCCAAGGCGCGAGTGGCCCGGACAATCTCAACAACCTTGGCACCAATCTCCTTGTGGAGGGCCTGGATGTTGGGGAGGTTCTGCGTCTTGCTCAGTGCATTCCAGAAGTAAACCAACTGCTCACCGCCTCGGCACTTAATGAATGAGGCAACGTTCTTGGCCTGCTTCTTGTTCCACTTATTATCCTTGGCGTGCTCAACGAGCTTATCGATAACACCCAGAGCTTCAGAGGCCTGAAGACCTTCTGCTCGGTCATTATTAATCTTGCCATAATGGATGTCATCCACCGAGATAACTGACTCGTAACGCTTGATGAACTCGCTGTAGGCAATGGCAGCTTCGGTACCCACAAAGCCTGTGCTTAGGGAGTAGAGGCTATCAGAGCCGACCCCAGCCAGGTCCGTTGGTGACATACCCATGTGACGAAGGGATTCATCCAGCCTGTGCCAGGAAGCAGGGGTCGGGATAATAGACCCAGGCTCTACAGTCCCAGGGTCAACCCGAAGGTGCTCAGGGTGATTGCGGATAAAGTCGACTGTAACCGAATCAATCCCTGCAGGACCTGCCCAATCAATCCAATCCTGGTTTGTCGGAGTAAGATCGACTGTCCAGAAGCGACGGAGGAGGGCGGGGTCCATGTCATTGACATCATATTCGCTACCATGGTTGACAGCAGCGAAGACCCGGGTCTCTGGGTGAAGCTTGTAAGGGTTACCATCCTTGTCATTGCCAAGCTCACGGTCCAGGACCAGCTGGAAGAAGCTCTGCTGAACACCGGGGAGGGAGCGATTAAGCTCATCCAGCATCAGAACAACAGGCTCTCGGCATGATCGTACGAACCAGGAAGGCATGCAGAAGGTCATGACTCCAGTGGTCTTCATCCCCTCAATGTCAGGATAACCACCAACATCACCTTCACTCATCGTAGAGCCACGAACATCAATGAAAGGCAGGCCGATCTCCTCGGCACACTGCTTAGCAAGATGAGACTTTCCTACACCCGTTGGTCCCCTCATGAGAACTGCAATTTCCGAGGGAAGCTTGGGAGCTAGGTTTTTAAAAGTCTTGATATCCATTCTTTTTCCTTTCCTTTATAAATATTGCGGGATCCGTTCCCCACCAACATTTATATTATACAACATCTGTACTGTTTTTGCACGAAATTGTAATAATATTTGCCTTTTTATTATACATTTAGTTATTTTTTGTAGGCTTCATTTGCATCTCGAAGTCTCGCTTATCAGCATCAAAGACCAGCTTCGTTCCTGGAACCAGCAACCACCCTCGCTTGAGTCTGGAAGGCTTGGGCTTAGAAGCTTCTCCATCGGTGATAATAACATAACCATCAAAGCGAGCGCTGTTCTTATTAGCATGGTCCGTCACACATGTGAAACAAGTACCACCACTACGAGTTCGATTAGCCTTAGGGGTCTTTCCACTGCGCCAATCAGTCTCACTGTCGGTATCAACTGAGGTATCAAAGTGGAATGTTGTGAACCTGGTTCGCTTAGTCAGGTTCCGAAGCTCTGCAAAGGCCAGTTCAAGTTCACTGTTACCCACTGAGCCAGACTGGTCGATGTAGATTGCAATGTTTGAGGTGTAACCCCTTTCGACACCAGGATGAATCCCAGTATACTTTCGGTTTAACCGCCTGACGTTGCTTGAACGATTGGCTCGTCGTGAAAGGCCACAGAACTTACGAAGGATTGCTCTCCAATCGATGTTCTTAGAAATACGCTCTCGAAGTTCAGATCTCATTCCTGAGGAAACTGAGCCCCAACGTCCTGTACGATCACATTCCTCGACTGCATCTCCCAGAGACTTTGCAATCTTCCCCTTTAGAAGCTCACGGTCAGAATCGCTAAGCTCGTCCCAACCATCATGCTCGTCCATGGCTCCTGGAATAAGAGTAACAGGGTTACCATCTTTGTCAACAAGGTTTCCATCATTATCAAACTTTACATCTCCATCTTCAAGTGCCTGAGCCAGGCTCTTACCACCCTTGCCACCAGGGCTTTGACCGTCTTCAATATCTTTACGAGTCTGAGGGTCTTCCATCAGCTTGGTGAAGTACCACTCCGAACTCTTACGCTTAGGGAAGGAAGCAATCTTGGCAGAAATTCTTTCATACCGTGCAATGGCTTCTGCATCCATGTTTGCAGTCTGCTCCCCAGTAAGGTCAGCGAACTTTTCACCAGGAACCAGACCACCTTCAGGAAGTTCCTCCTTAGGAATATCAGAGTTGATCGCCAGGTCCGTAGCATAATTGTGGATGATGTGAGGTGTCATCCGCCTGTCCGTTGTATGGTTAAGGGCGAGGTGCATTGCCTCGTGCTTCAGAAGGCCTTTAACCTGCAGTGTGGATAGGCTAGCAAGAAACTTGGGGTTCCACCACATGTGAACCTCTCCGTCCTTAGCAAGGACACCCGCAGTAGGGATGGCCTGGGTTCGGGTGTAGTTAACACCACGAAGGACCGCTGCGAAGAATGGTTCATCAAGCATCATCTTTACGCGATGTGTTTCCAGATCAAATGCTAGAGCCTCCGCGTCTGTTGCGCCTGCAACAACCGGGGCCAAATCAACGCTCGTTCCTTTATTCGACAATTTCATCTCCTTGGGGTAACCCCACCAACATGTATATTATACAATAAGTAGGCGAAATTTGCACGAAAATGATAAAAAAAAAGTATGTGCGCCAATAAAAGACCAGCGCACATACTTCAAAATCCTTAATGATTTTAACTAGCTGTGACTAGCCTACAATTAGAACTTCATCACTAAGCGACTCGTCGAGGAAAGACTTCAGTGCAATTGCCTCTTTGACAGACATGGAAAGCTGGGTCGTACCGACAGAGTACTGCTGGCCATCTACTGGAAGGGTAGAGATGGTCAAACCATTACTGCCAGCCTTCTTGGCTGTGGTGTTACGTGAAACGTTGAACTGGAAGCGACTAGTCGTTTTGCTGTTGTTATAACTCATTAATATAATCCTTTTTTAAAAAATAATTTGTTAAGGTAATCTTAACTTGCGTTCTTTTTGAACGTGATTAATAATAAGCATTTAGGGGCGGTTTTATAAAAAAAAAGACCTTTAATTTAATTAAAGGTCTTAAAGTTGGTAGGCCCTCAGGGACTCGAACCCTGCACCTGCGCCTTATGAGGGCGACGCTCTAACCGACTGAGCTAAGGGCCTGTAAAAATATCAAATTAAGTCAACTAGTTACATGTTTAACGTCACATCATCGGCCCTGACCCCTATACTTCTTACGGTAAGTCTTAGACACTCGTCCACCCCCAAGAGTCTTGCTCCCAGGACCAGGCCACTTTGTACACCGACCTTTACCTTGTAGCGTCTTCTTATCAGAAAAAACACCCGAAGAACCTGCACCCATTTTCGCCATCTTAAATCTCCCTCAAAAAAATAACCTTAATTAATAATACAAACAATCAATATAATGTTCAAGCCCTAGGAATAATAAGGTTAAAACATATTAGACAACATATTGTATGTAATCCACATCATAATACACCAACAAACGAAAGGAATTCCCCATAACGCCAATACAAAATATAACCCAGCTTTTAAAAAATCTTTCATGAATTGTTACCTGGGATGCCAATAGTCATTACAGTAATTGTAACCATAATAAGGAATGCAAGACCCCAGCCGAGTACATAATAAACAATGTCTTCAAGGACCTTCATGGTGCGATATGACTTTCCTTCTCTTTTGAAAAGTCCATATGAATTTGCTCTCCACCCTTAGCCTTCTCTTCCAAATCCTGAACTTCATAGCCAGCCACATCCTCCTCAGAGCATGCCGGTATGTCAGCTGCTGTGACTGACGTAACGTCAACAGAATATCCAATGACGAGAGCCTCTAACGCATCAACAACCTCACCATAGCGCTCATAATAATCCGTGGCGCTTGACGCAGGGTTATAGGCAGTAATGCGATCAAGCTGATCCATGATATCTTCTCGAATGTCGTTCATAAATTTATTCTCTTTCAGGTTGTGCTATGCGCACACCAGGTTCTTGTAACACCACGAAGCATACTCAATATAGTCGTTTGCCGCTTGCATCTCTTCCTCAGACCATGCATCACGGACAAGCAACTTTTCACGAACACTATAAGAGTCTCGGACTTGCTCAATCAGCGCCTGCTTTTCTTCCCGACGAGAATTAATATAAGCTTCACCAAGCATCTGAAATCCCTTAAACCAATTCATCATTTGTCTCCTAGGCCAGATCGACGTTATTACAGACACCGCCGAAGAGTTTCGGGGTCCCGTTAACCGGTGGGTAGACAAGGTTGCCGACCCGGTGATTACGCTCGTCGCCACCGAAGACATCATAATCAACGCGAATCTCGTAGCGGGGACAACCCTCTCGCTCGACAAGGTCCTCAATAATACCCTCTACATAACAAGCACGATCACCATCCAGATCACGACCGAAGTCTCCCTGGACATAATCAAACGAGCGAACTCTATCACCAACTTTAATCATCTCTTTCTCCTAGACGTTGCTGTATGCAGCTGCCTGATCGGCAAAGTAAAGATTCTTGCCAGCCGGTGTAAGAGGATACCCAGCCTTCTTGAGCTGCTTCTTGATAGCGGGACTAACCCAACCCTTACTCTCAGCGATTGCCCCAGGAGTCTCGTCGTTGTCGAGACGATCGAAATACTCTGAGACCGTGAACTTCTTTCGAAGGAGAGTCATGAAAGTGTGAGGCGTCCCGTATTTGAAGCGGGCAACAAACTTAGTGGAACCTGAGGGATTCCAATACTCAACCCAACCCTTATGCTGTGTAAGATTGGCTTTCGTAAATGTGTTTTCCATGATTTCCTTTCCTTGTTTATAGTATTATTGTACCACACGTAGGAGGAGTTTGCACGAAAAAATAAATTATTGTCTGCAAATTGCAGGGGTTGAAGGCTGCAGGGATTATCCCTCTTCACTCGCCGGGTCCCTTTAAGAAGTTTTGCTGCAGGTTTTCTCTGGTTACAATCGAGGACAAAAAAAGATAAAAATGTTTACAAGAACATTCCTGCCTCTCTTGAGTTATTGAGGCAAATTATTTTTAGATTTATTTATCAAAATATTCCCTTCCTTTTTTGACTCCAGAGGCGTGAAAAGTAGACCGAATCCTTTCTCATCACTCATAAGAATAAAATTAAACTCTGTCTTTTTTATGCAAATTGACTCAAAATATGGTATAATATTACTATAAAGGAAAAAAGGTTTGAAAAACAAAACGTGACAATTATAACGACAGTACTGATTATCAGTGCAATTATTGCCATTGGCTGGTTGGGTATGCTTATTGGCATGAAGCTTGAACAGATCCGATCAAGGGGAGAACAGAGAGACAGATTGAGTCTGACTGACAGACAGGAGACTGACATGGAAATCTAAAAATAGTGATGTACATTTAACAAACGCCAAATAGCAGAATACAATATACATCTGGCGAGTACGGCGGTAAAGCTTAGACAGTCCCAAACGGGGCTGTTTTTTTATGCCTAGAGTCCAGATATACAATTTACCCCCATGAGTACAGACATAACATTCCTCAATTTGTCTTCAGTCTCAATTACGTTTTGACATTCCTGGCGAATCATAGAATCAAATAAAGCCCAGGGTCATTACCCATCTTCTCCTACAGAAGGTTACCCTTTCACAGTGATTTGAATAAAAAAAAGGTCCGGCTAGCCTTAGGGTTACTCTACCTAGACAAGCCGGACCTACGAAGGAATCAAACCTTCACTGTTTATTTAATAGTTATTTGCTTCTCTAATATTCACAGCACATGGACCCTTCCGTCCTTCGCCAACATCGTACTCTACAGAATCGCCCTCGTTAGCTGACTCAACCCGTAGTTCCGAAACATGAAAGAAGAGATCTTCCCCATCACTTTGTGGAGTGATGAACCCGAAACCCTTACTAGTATTAAAAAACTTTACTTTACCTTTACTCATTACTTTTTTACTTCTTTTATATTATTGTCATGCCTTTTAGAACATGACGGTTAAACAAGGCACCTATTGTTTAATCCCGTGCCTCCCTGCGGATGCTCCAAATCAATAGAAATTATTGACCCTTCGCATGTCAGACATAATATCCGACATTACTTTTTTTGCACGAAATCATAAAGCTTTTCAGCCTCAACAATGATATCTTCAGTAGTGTAAGGTATCACAGCATCGCGCTGGCCCTCAGGCTTGAGATGTTCATTCTCAAACTGTCGGTTAACCTTATCACATACGATTCCAATTGCCATTCCTAACAAATCGGTACGAAGCTCATATCCACTCTTGTTCTTATCACTCATTATATTCTCCTGTGTGTTGTGTGTGTATTCTGAAGACTTCATTCATTAGCATTTAATCAACTCTGCCTTCTTATATATATTACTTAGTTTGCGGTGAATGTTTAAAGTTCTTCTATTCTTTTTGCTTTGTCATCGATGACCAGGTCAAAGTGGGGTTTGGGGTTGAGACTTGTTCCTGTTACAAGTTCATGATACTTGCATCCCCACTCTTTAAGCTGCGTTTGAGTATGGTCTGTGTAGTCCTTACCGGATACAGATCCTCTTGCTGTCCAATATATAATCTTCCATCCCGCATTGTAAAGTCCATTGATCTTTGCAATGTTTTGATAATTTGGTTCTGATAGATCATATTGTCTGGCATCTGAATAAAAACAAATCGTTTCATCAATATCTACTAGCGCCACTCTTTGCTTAGAGTCTTCTGAAAACCTGTTTGATTTGTGAAATTCCATTATGGAATTATAGTCTATTAGGCTAATTTGTTTAAAAACTTCTTAATAACAAGAGTCCTTTAACATGATACTCTCTAGATAGGATGATATTGTTTCTACACCAGGTGTTAATTGGTGCCATCCGCCTTTGGTTTCGTCTACTATCGGTTTCCACCCTGATACTCCATCTTTGCACGCACCCTGTGGTGTAAATGCATATGCTTCTATATTTTCTATTGTTGCAATCATTTTTGTCAATTTTTGTTGAGTTATCGTGTCCATTGTATTATATGATTTTCCCAACTCACTTTTTGGTATTAGAAAACTCTGGCCTGGTTCGTCTGTGAAGACTATAATGATCTTTTTGCTATCATCTCTCCAGTTGATGTAGAAGTCTTCAATGGGAGGATCAGATTCTTCTAACACGTCTCCTATCCATGTTGGCCACAAGAGTTGATCATTTTCATAAGGTAGATATAAGGATAGATTTCTTAAAGAAAGATACAACGCATCATATAGCATCTCATACTGACCTATCATATCATCTTGCGAAATATTGATATCTTCAATTTTGGACAAAAACTTGTCAATTCTTGTAAGATCACTCACTCTTTGTAGATAATTTTTATTTCCGGGTGTCGTTCCAATATTCTTTGGTCCAGCGATAATCGCCCACAGCATATTATTTTCATTATGTTGAATTGAAAATGTCTTGATCGTTTGAAAAACAATGGATATTATAGGAGACATAGAAGCAGATAGATCAACTATTAATAAGACGTCTACTTTTTCATTATCACATAGTGGTGGTTCATAACGATCATGCGTTGATGCCTCTTTTTCTTTAACATCATAATGCATAGGGTCCAGCGCTGGATACCTGGAGTGATCAGGTATGGTCGGTGGGGACATAAACAATTCAGAACATGAACTTACCACAAGCAACAAAAAAACAAATATAAGAATAATTCGCATGAGAACTAACCAAGGGAGGTTATTTTTATATTTTACCAGATTGCATTTTGGTGTTTAGGATTGTTTGTCCGTGTTGGAGACTCTTGTTCCCACAAGCCTGTCAATCCAATCCGTGGTAACACCCCAATTGGCGTCTTGATTCCTTCCCATGTGGTGATCATAATGCCAGGGTAGATGTTCTTTGCACCATTTGATATCAAGATGGGATCTCCTGTGAACCTGGTAGTACCTGATGCCTGAGGCAACCAATGCCAGGTAGAATATGGGAGATATGAAGAACGTTGGAATGTGGGTGATTGATAAGAAGCCTAAGCCCAATATTTCTGACCTTACTGTCTTGTCTGAAAATCCCTTCGTGTAATCTTTATCGTAGTTATCGTTGTGTCGAGATCTTCTGTGGTGGGTGTGCCAATGTGAAGCCCATGGGCTATTCTTTTTCTTTCCCAAACCGTGTAGCACGTATTTGTGGAACACCCACTCTAAAATGTGTGAATATACAAATGCAAGCGGAATACATGAAAGGTGTAGCGCTACTATTAGCCAGGTTACCCCATAGATTTTGGTACCTCCATAAATAAATATGAGTAACCTGGCAGTGGCAGCCAAAATGACCCTTTTTTTTTGCTTTTATATCTTAATTGCATCATAATTTCAAGGTTTTCACCTGTTACCACCTGGATTTCTTATATTTAGATAATATAATAGGAGATAATAAATGAGTGAATTTGTTGAAGGTGACCTCATTGCCGTCTTTGGCGGAGAACAAGACAGGGATACACTATATACAAGTGAAGTAACCCTATGTCGAGTTTTGATCGTTGGCTTGGTCGATCTGGTTGTTGAATGGTCAACAAGTTACACAAATTCCTACTATGTTGTTCCCAAGTCTATTTGTTTAAAGCTTTATTGTGAGCCTGAAACTGTTTTTAAGACTAGAGTGTTGGATCCAGAAATTGGTGACCTTATTGTCTCTTTCTCTGGTGGGTATAAGCAAGAAGACATTGAAAAATTGACGGGAATACTTTACAAGATAACCTATAAGCTAGGAAAGCCTGATAAGTGCACTGTGTTATGCGGGACAGAGATGGTCTCTGTTGGGTGGGAGTCGCTTATTGTTCTTCATCGTTCGTCCAACCCTAACGTTCCTTTGATAAAGGACTTGACGGAGTAACGTTCTTAGAACGGATTATCTTCACAATGTTGGATTATTTCTATTATTGCCGGCATCATTTCATTAGGCAGTTCTGTATAGCTAGAGCCACATGTTTGCTTAATCACTAGTGCTATATGTGCGTGGGGATTGCGGCCCTTAGGGTGCCTCCTGGAGGGTGGCAAGCTTAAGTTTTTGGCTGCTTTATCGATCATTTCCCTTATTAGTAACTTGTTTTTATCATTCATTATGAGGTCTACGGTGAGACTCCGAAATCGATGACAAGATCGTTGTTTGACCGTCATGATGTTCCAAGAGTATTTGAGTATCATATTTGTCTGATAGCATTTTCCAATAATCCGGACTTGCAATCTTGGGAGATTTATCCATTACATGGGTGAACCATAAATGCCTGGCCCAACCGGAAGTCCAACTGGATGGACGGGGTAGATATATTTCTTGTTCATTGGTTACTATGAATAGCGTTTTTCTTTTAACGTCTTTATTCTTCAAGTCTACAAGGTCCATCTGTACATAATTTCTTTTTAGACTCTAATATGTAGAATGTAACAAACGCTCCATTGTCAATATTCGTTTTTATCTTTTTTCTTGTCCATATTACGTCTGAGTCTTTTTTAAGAAATTCCGCAAAGTGTAATATGACCAACTCTACCGTCTTAAGTTTGATATTGTTGTCCAGGCTATTGTCAACTGCTATCATTAATAGATTGTCTATTTCTAAACAATTACTGAACTGGAGTACGGAGACTGTTGTTCCTGCTACAGGAATCATCCACCCGTCTTTGACATCTTGGCATGATTGCCTGACATTTTTAAATGTAATATTTGGATAAGCCGATTCTTTGTTTTGAGATGTACTTTGTGTTGTAGCACATGTAAACGATATCGTGCATAATGCGATTGTGATGACTATACTGACCAGGCGTTTAACACGCGAATTATGGAATTCTTTCATTTTATTTTCTCCCTATTTTTAAATATGGCTCGAGTTGGGGTCATCAGACACCCACCCGGTTAGCACCCGCCATTGACTCAATGTTGATTCTGAAACTCGATTATGGTGAATGCCGTCAAATAATATCGAGTATTTTATGCAGTCATCCTTGTTGGGGATCTCTAAACATTGAGGTCTATGAACCACAGTTATTAATGCTAGTGCTACCCGGCTGCCGAATTCATTTAGGACGATTAAGTCTCCCTTATTGAATTCAGGCATGTCATACAGATCTTTTTTATTTCCAAAGATAAGCTTCTTTATCCTTATCACATTGCGTGGTGATGGTGCCGGACCAGCGGATTTCAATTTTAGATTGTTCCCATCTCTATGGTGGATGTTACGTCCTTAAGGAGGTCATCCGTAACGTCTATCCAGATGGACATGGGTTCACTTGTTTCTTTTATCCGTATAAACCAATGTGTTCTGCTTAAGCCGTTGCCTAGGGGCACTCTGTCATGCATTAAATGATTGCCATTTGAATAAATGGCAGATTTAATGTCACTTATATTTGTAGATAATTTATCTGCATTTTCTACTAAGAACACGACACCAATAGTGGACGCAACTACGGCTTTTAAATTTTTATTCAAGATCGATAATCTTCCAAGACCTATCCGCATATTCTACTAATCTAGAGTATTTCGTCTGTTGTCTTGATAACTTATTCCACTTTTCTATGAAGACGGGTTGCGCCTTTACACCAGTCAGCCTTGTAAACCACCTACTTCTCTCTTTAATCTCGTCATCATTTATATTCAAAGAACACAAAAGATAAGTGTTGTCGTTTTCCACCTCTGCGAATAAGGCCGTTTTGTAATATCTCGCCACACTATCCCTCTAAAGATAGGGTGCCGCCGCCTGTATTTACGGAAATCGTCCAACCCCCCAGGTCTGGCCTAAGGCTCATTAACTCTTTGGCCGTTACATCGACAACTGCTGTCAGAGTACAGAACCCACGTTTATAGTCATACGCTGTAGTTGAATAATCTATTAGGCCTACATCATAAAAATTCTCCTTAATAATATCTGATAAGAATTCTGCAAAGGTGAAATCTCTTTCATAGGCCTCTAGCAAACCAGATTCTCGTAATGACTCTATGACATTGCTTCCGTGTATCGTATTAACCGTTAGGCCCCTAACCGCAACTAAATCACATAATGCTTCAATGACCCCTGTGTCCTCTATCGCGGTTTCTACGTCTGTCTCGTTATGAACAAAAACATCTGTGCCGTCACTATATGCAAGCGTAACATGAGTGTCTTCTTTAAGATTTAAATTTTCAAGATTTTTATATACTGACATTGTTTCTCCTAAGATCAATACCATTTAAAAAAATAATATTATTACCTTCATTTTATAATTTTTTTTAAAAATAAGTTATTGTGATCATCTAAAATTGCGGCAGCCGCCTGGTCTCTATTTTTAAAAATACCAATTTTTCGCCTGCCAATGGTTGAGCTTGCCTTAAACGTTACGTCCCACCTTTCGCCAACGGACAATCTAAGAGTCTTATCCTCCCTTAAAGACTGCCAGTCTATATCTTGATTCTCTCGTACGATTGATTCAATATTCCCAATCAAGACGTTATTCCACCAAACATCCTCGCCTACGCCATATTCTCTTTTAGTAAACTCAAACATTTATCTCCCTTGATTGATGTGTTGCTACGCTGTGCATAGCAATACCTGAACAAGTTCCCACATTTAGACTTCTTACTGACCCTATCTGATTGATTGTTACGATGTCGTCTGCAAATTTCATCACTTCGGGAGTAATCCCCGTACTCTCTTCGCCAAAAATTAATAGTGGCATTTTTTCTTTTGGAATTGTTGCCCAGTCAAAATCTTTAAGGAACACTGGCTTTAGGTTTTTGACATTATTTTCGAAACAAATAAAATGATATTTTTCTTTTAAAGAAATGACTTCCTGTTTCGTTTTGATATTAATTAAATTAACATAATGATGAGCGCCGACGGCACCCCTTCTATCAAACCCCTTTTTGCCTATGTACAAAACTTCATGTGCACCAAACGCATTAGCATTTCTAATAAGCGTAGAGATATTAAAGTCACCTTTCCAATGTTCCATCATTACACTAAATTGGAGCGTTTTTGAAAGCACATCCTCCCTTATTTCACTTACTGTCATATTTTTGTAACAATCAAATACGTTGTACGAATTATTCATTGAATAATCTCCACTTCATCATCGTAAACCTCACCCATACCCTCATTACTCCATAAAACATTAAATAATTGAGGGATAGTAATACTACCCCTTGAGATCTCTAAAACCAGACCTATTTCGTCTAATCTAGAATCTTGTTCATGAATATATCTGATTAAATTACCTGCTCTCATTTACTATTCCCACTACACTATTAGAAACCCAAATAAGCCTGCCCATAGATATCATTACCTGGGCTTTACCCTGTGCCGTAGCAATAATGATACCTATTGAATCTGTAATACACTCGCCAACCAGATTAATGCCATCGCGGAGTCTTACAAGTTGACCCACCCTTAGGTCAACTGATACTGCTGTAGGCCAGGGGTTCTCTGGTACACCATATCGATTCGAAAATTTCTGCCCCTGGAAGTAATCATAGTCTGGATATTCATCTAAGTAATCATAATAATCAGGATTCATTAATCACCTCTATCCATTCTTCATTCATTGGTGCACAACCGATGTCTTCACCAAACAATAGCCATAAAGAATTACCGGTACGTGAAAACAGTGGATAATCTTTGTCTCCATTTAAAATTTCTCGAATCACCAGGAAAACGCCACTTTTGGCAGGTTTAACCTGGACCAGATCACCTGCTTTCATTGTATCTTTACTCCCCCACGAATAACCTCGAATCGAGATCTAATATTGTGTATGGTTACACCGCTGTACCCACGCTGGAGAAAATAATATTTAGGAAAACTGTCAGACCACTCGATCATTACATTTGACTGATGCCCCCATTTGTCTAATTTAATCTCAGAGACTAGTCCTATGTATACCTTACTAGTATTAGGACACGTTTCAACGATCATGTCACCTAATTTAGGCATTCTAGAATTTCTCATAATGACTTTTTAGGATAATGTCTAAACATAAAATATGGATAATAGTCGTCGTAGTTTCCGGTGCCAAATTCTAACCAGACATGTCCGTCTAATATATCTGTAAGCCTGTAGCCTTGATCCAATTGGTTAGACCAACTATCTTCAGAGTTATATGGGGACTTATCATCAAAATCTTCAATTCTTACTTTGGCAATAGGCTGCTTAAAGAAAATACTGGAGTCTAAAGCACCAGAATAATCTATAGGCCCTAAATGTGACCGATATCCATCATCTGGATTTTCATAAACCTTGAATACTACGCCATCAACGTTAAACGTATGTTCTCCTTCGTCTGTACCATAGTAATCAAGAACCAGGCCCCTAAGAGACATAAAATGATTAGCCACAACGTTGTGCAAATCAGATTCAAGTTCCGGCTTATCCCACCATTTGCTAAAATAATTGATCATATTAAAACTGCAGACAGCTAACCGGTGATTTACTTAAATCAGAGACAATTACTGCCTCAGGTCCTGAAATATCTATGACATACGCATACACTGTATATTGATAATCAAAATCTGATTTTAAACAGTAGGAATTTGTTATCGCAACAAGCTTCTCTCCTACAAAAAATACACCACTGACTCCCTCTGCAGGAACCACTAAGTCGCAGTGTTCTCCGGCTTCGTCGCAATCAGATTCAGATTCATAGAAATCAAATCCTGAATTAACCCACTCCATTCTATCGCTAGTAAATATGACTCTTAGAAATTCATAATCTTTTACAAAATAATTCAACTTTGCAATAACCTGAAAATACTGAATCCCCGAGACTACGTCTACACCTACCTCATTAAATTCTTCAATTTTACCAGATGATGACAATCTTCCTATTGATAACGTAATATCCACCCACCGAGACTTGTCTACCTGTGCTTGTGGTGGGTGATTTAATAAATTATCTTCAAATCGAATGTCATTATTATCAAGACACCCGAATAGGCCTAATGAAAATAATAGGCAAATAGTTTTGACTTTGTTACACATCATTTTAAGAAACCACTGTTAGTTGTAAGGATGAATAGTATTCTGGAAATTCTGTATCTGGCCAGCATACAAGCACCCTATCATGAATGCCATTTTTTGTAGTCCCAAATCCGTCTACCATCCCTGGGCGAATACATTTTCCTCGTTCAATTTTTCGATAAATTTTAAATGCCTTCTGCGCACCATAATAGTCTTTGTCTATTCTTTCTATGATTCCGATCTTACTAGGTTGGCCCAATTTAACTTTAACTAAATCGCCGATTTTCATTTTACCACCGTAGTCGTCCCCAAATAGCCTTCCCTAGACCTAGACCTAGAATGAACGATAAGATATTCGCACCAATAATTGTTGCTATAACAATCAATTCGCTATTCATTCAGACAACCCCCGCTTATGCTTTTCTATACAAATCCAAGTTTCCCTGAATCCTCCGTCATCATTGTACCAGGCACGTGCATGTATACAATTAGAAGATTTAGCACAATCATCCCATTGGGTGAAATTGTTACATCGTCTATTAGCAGTAGTGCTGCCAGCCGGATGAGACCAGGAACAACCGGTACATATAAACAATACAGTTAGAAATACTGTGAAATATTTCACTTAACTACCTCCAGCCATTTAACAGGCTCAAAATCTACGCAGGTTTCACCTGCCCATGTTACACCAATCCGATTTTTCACCGGTTGGTCATCAATGATGATACCAACATCCAGACCAGGATGAAGGGTACAGTCTTTCGCATTTGACATAATAACCAGTTCACCGACTTTCATTAATTATCTCTAAATGACTAGAACTGTATAACCAGTTATCTTTTAATGAACTCATCGGATCCCACATGACCTCTATCATCCTTCCAGGAAGTGGGGGTGGCTTGTTGTAGCATCTCACAACAATACCTGTGTCTGTGTCCCTGCCTTTAAAGCGATGTTTGACCAGATCACCGGGCACCATTATTTTTCCTTTGTTCATGTATAAATATTATACCACATACGGAGCTAATTTGCACATTATTTAAAATCTCTTCTTCCAGCCTTTGTTACATATCTCGAGTGAATGCGTAGTACTTCACTAGCATAAAGAATAATTGCTATCTTTTGCCAGGGTTCATATGACAAAAGGAGACCTAGATTAGATTTGCCACCCGTATGTTTAACAAATCTGACCAGGTCTCCCTCCTTCATAGTTACTCTAGTCTACAAATTCCGCATCAATAATATCATCTGGAGGGACTACACTCTCTTGCCCTGCATCGTTTGAGGCTTCTGCCTGCGACTTCGCATACATTTCTTTTGCAGACTCCATTAGCGCAGCGTTTAAGTTAGTTGTAGCCAGTTCTATTAGATCAAGGGTGTTCTCGTTTAAAGCAACCTTAGCTTCGTCTAAAGCAGTTTGAACAGCTAGTTTGGCGCCGTCACTTAGCGATGTTGCATTCTCTACAGTCAACTTCTCTGCTTGATATGAAAGTGTATCTAGATTATTCCTTGCATCTATCAACGCCTTTTTCTCCATATCACTTTGCTCATTTTCCTTTGCTTCCTGAATCATTTTTTCAATTTCTAATTCTGATAATCCTGAAGAACTTGTTATAGTGATTTTTTGTTCTTTGCTGGTGGCCCTATCTTTTGCCACAACGCTTAAAATGCCATTCGCATCAATGTCAAATGTTACCTCAATTTGTGGAACACCTCGAGGGGCTGGAGGAATACCGTCTAGCATAAAATTGCCCAATGTTCTATTATCATTAGCCATATGACGTTCACCTTGAAGAACATGAACATTTACACCAACCTGATTATTATCTGCAGTAGAAAATATCTCTGTTTTCTTTGTAGGGATTGTTGTGTTCCGAGAAATAAGCACGGTCGTAACCCCTCCCATCGTCTCAATGCCTAGACTTAATGGTATCACATCCAATAATAATATATTACTAACATCACCTGAAAGGACACCACCCTGGATTGCAGCGCCCAAAGCTACAACCTCATCTGGGTTGACACCCCTATGAGACTTTTTATCAAAGAACTTTTCAACTTCGCTAATAACAAGTGGGATTCTAGTAGAACCCCCGACCAAAAGAACTTCATTGATATCAGAAGTTTCCTTCTTGGCATCCTTTAATGCTTGTTTACATGACATAAACGTCTTGTTGACAATATCCTCTGCCATCGATTCGAATTTTGCGCGTGTGATGGTTGCAACAAAGTGCTTAGGCCCAGTGGCATCGGCTGTCAAGAATGGAAGGTTGACATCCGTTTGTGCTGTCGAGCTAAGCTCTTTTTTACATTTTTCTGCGGACTCCTTTAATCTTTGCATAACCATCGGGTCATTTGAGACATCAATCCCAGAATCTTTTTTAAACTCAGCAATAAAATAACTAATCAATTTTTCATCAATATTATCTCCCCCGAGGTGTGTATCCCCTGCCGTTGAAAGAACTTCAACAACACCCGCTGAAACCTCTAAGATTGATACATCAAACGTCCCTCCCCCAAAATCATACACTGCAATGATCTCGTCAGTCTTTTTGTCCAAACCGTACGCAAGCGCAGCGGCCGTTGGTTCATTAATAATACGTCGTACATCAAGACCTGCTATCTTACCCGCATCTTTTGTGGCCTGACGTTGGCTATCATTAAAATATGCTGGCACGGTAATTACTGCCTCTGTGACATCCTCACCAAGATATCTCTCTGCAGCAGCCTTAAGCTTTATTAAAATCTTGGCAGACAATTCCTGGGGTGAGTAATTTTTATCGCCGATCTTAATCTGAACCTCACCAGATGGTGTTTTTTTAACATCATATGGCATAGATTTTGCAATATCTTTTACTTCACTGTACTTAGAACCAATGAATCTTTTAACAGAGTAAACAGTCTCTGTAGGATTCACTACGGCCTGCCTGCTGGCAGAAGTCCCTACCAACGCGTTACCTTTATCATCAAACCCGATGACCGAAGGGGTTGTTCTGCTACCCTCTTCATTGACGATTATTTTAGGTTCCTTGCCGGAATCAATAACTGCCATACAAGAATTTGTTGTTCCTAAATCAATACCAATAATTTTGCTCACTATATTCTCCTTACTTACGAGTCTTAGACTAAATTTTTTCTAACTTTTTAATTTAATCAAGTTGATTGTACATTTTCCTTTAATCATTAAACTGAGACTATCAATCTCTGTGTCTAAATAAAAAGGTTTAACTGATCTTAACAGATAGAGGTTTCGTCTCTGGACGCTTTGGGACGTTGACTGTTAGTAAACCATCTTTAAAAGTGGCCGTAACGGCTGTAAGGTCCAGATTATCGTCATAATTTACATATGTTTTTTGAAAACTTCTACGAGCAATCCTTCGTATTGATGAATCATCAACTGTTGATGTATTTGCAGATACCATTATGCTTCGCCTCCCAGGTTTTATATCAATAGATAATTCTTCCTTAGAGAATCCAGCTAGGGCGAATTCCATTATAGTATTACCATCATCAGTGGTGTAAATATCTGCGACTGGGTAACCATCGGTTGAGCGTTTAAGATGTCGTGGAAAATCATTAAAAAATCCGTCTAAGACATCGTCAAGAACACCGCTGCCTAATAGGCCAGGCCGATAGGTGGGTCGATAAGTGGTAAGTGTAGTCATTATTAAATCTCCTTTAAAAGCAAGTTAAACACGTAACCTCTAAAATTCCATTATGGCAATTTCTTTGGTTCATTATCAAATAAAATATAATAGTCACTAAGCAAATGTACATATCTCAAACGTAATTTATTTTATTTTTTCTAAAAACTGTGCAAGAATGCCATCACATATCCTATCTTTGAACATGACGGTTACTACCTGATATGGAAATTGCAAGGATGGCTGTGAAATGCTTATTATAATACAGGTTACATCTTCATCATAATCTTGTATGCCTTTTATCTTTACTAAATCCCCGATCTTTAAAAGACTCACTTGATCTTAAAGGTCTTAGAATTTAGAGCAAACATTATTGGTATCCTATAACGAACAGTCTGATCTAGCTCTGATGCTACCACTATTGTACTTTCTTCAATTTCTACAATTTTACCTACCACATTTCCATTATTCAAAGGAAATGCGACACTCTTACCTACCATTAATTTCTTCATTATAAATCCTCCACAATCTCTTGACGAAACACACGATAATCTCCTGAAACCAACAACCCATAGTACGTTATCTCTTTTCCAACAATAATCTTAGTCAAAAGACCAATCTTACTGTTATATGGTTCATAATTTGCAATCTCCTTAGACACAACTCTTACTAAATCGCCAACTTTCACTTGTTATTTACCATAATTTTATTATATTCAACAAATCGTAAATTTATTAATAGGAAAATCAGATATTGTTGTTGGGCGACCGTGATACATCACTGGGGTTACCCACTCGACCCTACAGTGAGCATAGCCGACGGCACCAGGGGTAGAACAGTGTGTGACATTTGCAAATCGACCAAAGAACCATTTTGCGTAGCGTCCATTATCACTAAACATTACTAAATCACCGACTTTCATTTATCTCACCTGAATCTTGTACCTATAACCTGCAGTACCAAGGGATGGGTTCGAACCACCAACCTCCGCCTCGTAACATAGTTCCACTCGCTCAAACCTTTGCAAGTGTTTCAACCCTTTGCCTCAATTACCGTGAACTACCAGGTCAATTATTCCTGTGTTATAGTAGCGTCACGCAGACTCGGATATCCTACTGGGCAGCGCTCTTCCACTGAGCTACCTTGGTATATCATCTTTAATTATTATACCATGTGTAAAGGCAATTTACACAAATTTAACTTAATAAATATATGGCGGAGAGGGTGGGATTCGAACCCACGGTAGGTTGCCCTACGCTGGTTTTCAAGACCAGTTCCTTCGGCCACTCGGACACCTCTCCATGGTCGGGGTGATAGGATTTGAACCTACGACATCCTGCTCCCAAAGCAGGCGCGCTACCAGACTGCGCTACACCCCGAAAAAGCGAAC
>Ga0114996_10000897_pt1 | contig 40837 bp, 28 predicted proteins | sample ArcticOcean_MG_C_4_FD_87039 | JGI IMG/M metagenome (GOLD analysis project Ga0114996, IMG submission 87039) | Marine microbial communities from western Arctic Ocean - ArcticOcean_MG_CB4_134 | ecosystem: Environmental > Aquatic > Marine > Oceanic | place: Arctic Ocean: Canada Basin | collected... | reverse complement strand
TCCTCTCGGAGAGGATCAACGCGAAGGACGCGATGAACACGAACAGTACGAATATCCTCGGTTCCATGTCGCTTCGACCTGTGGTCCGTTCTTCAAGTTCACCTTACCCTGAAGGTGGTGGGCCATGCTTGTGCAGCCCTCATTCCTCTTCAGATTCTGTGACGGGATGTCCGATGACATTCTCCGTCGATTCGGGAATGAGGGCTTCGAAATCGTCTTCCTCAACCACGGATTCCGATGGCGTCTCGTGACGGCCAGCCTCCTGGATGACCTCGCGCGCGTGCTCGCTCTTGCCCAAGGCCTCATCGAGTCCATGCAGGACCTGCGTGGCGACAATCGAGGAAATCGCGCCGGATCGTTCAGCATCGCGGAGGGCTTGGATCTGGGCGATGATGAGTTCCTTGCGCGCTCGTTCCACACGCGAAGCATGGACCACAGATGCGGCGGACAGATCGCGGATCCGAGCATCGCCATCTCGCACGCGCTCGCGATAGGGTTCGGAGAATGTGTCCTTGTCCTCGTCGCTGATCAGGCCCTGAGTGTTCAGAGCGCTGAGTCTACGCAGTGCGGCGCGGCTGCCGATGACCTCGGCCAGTGCGACCTCATAGCGGACCTCAGCCTCAGCCGGCGCGCCGCTGATGCCCAGCCGTTGAAGCAGCGGCCGCATCGTGAGTCCTTGGATGATTAGGGAGAACAGGACGACGCTGAAGCCGAGCACCAGCATGTCCTGATAGACGGCCGCATCGAAGGTGGTGCTGAGCGAGTCACCGCCATACTCGAAGTTCTGTGTGTCCACAGTCATGTGAGACAAGAGCAGGAGCAGGGCGATCGGGATGCTGCCCCGCAAGCCACCCCACCACAGAGCGACCTGCCAGCGTGTGGAGATGGGATTCGGATTGCGGATATTGGCGAGACTTGTCAATGGGAAGACAACGACGCGTGCAATCAATGCGGCGCCGATGCCGATCAAAGCGAGTTCGAGGACTCTGGCATTCCAACCGAGAACAGCCTGAAGTTCATATCCGACCAACAGGAAGAGTACGCTGTTGACCAGAAATGCGAGAACCTCCCAAAAGTGGTGCATGCCGATCCGCGCCGTCGGCGTCATACCGTGCTGCACACCATGGTTGCCGACCAGCAGACCCGCGACGACCACGCTGATCACACCGCTGCCGCTGAGCATCTCGGCGAGCAAGAAGGCGCCGAAGGCCAGGGCGAGAGTCAGAGCAATCTCCACCAGATGATCATCGGATTGGGCGAGAAGCCAATTTGCGAACAGCCCACAGAGCAGGCCGGCAATCGCACCGACGAAGACGACGAAGAGGAAACTCCCGATGCCCTGAGTGACGATGCCCATCACGGAGACATCTGCGCCTGCGAGCACAGCCAACGTGGTGATGAGCAGGATGTTGAACAACACGACCGCGGTCCCATCATTGAACAGCGACTCACCCTCAATCAGGGTCGAGAGCCGTTTCGGCGCGCCGAGCGTCTTGACCAGCGCGAGCACACTGACCGGATCGGTGGCGGCGAGGATCGAGCCGATGAGCAGCCCGAACAGCAAGCCATGTTCGGTGTCCGGCCAGACCAATTGCCAGCAGATGGTGCCGATGATTGCCGTATTGAGAAGAACACCCGGAATCGCCAGCAGCGTAATCGGGCGCCAATTCTGTTTCAATTTTTCGATATGCATCGCCGAGGCGCCCTCAAACAACAGCGGAGGCAGCAGGATGAACAGGATCGTCTCAGCCGAGAGCAAGCCCGTGAGATCGACATCCTTCGGCATCCAGGACTCACCCAGCCACCCCACCACCAGCCCGACGATGACCAGCGCGATCGTGTAGGGAAACTTGACCCACCGAAGGGCGATTGCCACCAGAAGAGCAAGAATGAGAACGCCCAGAATACTCTGGAACCAACCCGGGGCGATGACCGACATCACACAGGGCCGGACCGAGACGATTCATCAACCCATATGCCCGCACGCGAGCAAAGAACGGGTTCAGGCCCGCCAGAAAATCGCCACGTTGCCGCGAGCATCGACGAGGATGGCGCCGACGTTGGACGCGATTTCCACAAACAGCTGATCCCGGTCCTCTCGTTCGGGAACCAGCCCCCTGTTGATCTTGACCTTGACCACCTTCCGACTCTTGAGTTGGGCCGCGAGTTCTTCGTAGATCGCCTCTGACATACCGGAACGCCCGACCCTGAGAGTGACCTTGAAGGCCCGGTCATGCGCCATTTTGCGCACGTGTGATGGAACGGTGGTCATCGCTTCACCTCATGGGGGAATTCAGGACCGCGACGAGAGACCTGGTTGCAGCGCAGACAGGTCGTGATGCGTCGACCTGCACGGATCCGGACCCGTGCAGAAAGGCCGGGGCGAAGTGGGCCATGACAGCCGCGGCAAATCCAGATTCTCTGTGAGGGGTGAAGTCCGATGCGGTGTCGGCGACCGACACGCCACATCTGCAGCGCGGCGGAATCGACGGCGCGCTCTTCATGCAACCAAGGCGTTTGCAGAATCTCGGCGAGTTGAGCCGATGCGCGCAGGGCACGGTCTCGGCGCTGAGCAGCGCCACGAGGGCGACCGCGTCTCTTTCCTCGCGACATCATCTCACCCCGGGTCAGAGAATTGCTGTGATCGCATCGCCGACGAGCGAGATATCCTGGTCGCCATCCACGGCGATGAACAGACCGCGCTCGCGATACCAGTCCGCCAGCAGCGCTGTCTGACCATGATAGGCCTCGAGGCGAGTGAGAACGGTGTCCTCATTGTCATCCGCACGTCGCTTCATATCCACACCACCACATGAATCGCAGACATCTGCCTGTGCGGTCGGATTGAATGTGTCATGGTAGACCGCGCTACAGCCCCCGCAGGTGTAGCGCCCACATATGCGTTCGACGATGCGGGCGTCGGGTACCTCGATCGCAATCACGATGCCGACCTCGGCGATCTCTGCCAAGGCCTCGGCCTGAGCGATGGTGCGAGGGAAGCCGTCGAAGAGAACTCCGTCGACCGCATCGGCCTCGGTCAGACGCTGCTTAATCAGACCGATGATGACATCGTCGGGAACGAGTCCGCCGGCCTCCATGAAACTCCGGGCCGCAAGGCCGAGTTCGGTTCCAGCCGCCAGCGCGGCGCGCAGCATGTCACCGGTGGAGACCTGCGGTTTACCGGTCACGGTGACGATGTTGGCCGCCTGCGTTCCTTTGCCCGCACCAGGCGGACCGAACAGCACGATGGATGAGACCATGGCCCGGCGACCTAGGGGGGCTTCTTGAACTGAACGGAGCCCTTCGGGCTCGCTCAAGCCTGACCGGTCTTCTCCAGATACTCCTGTCCGTAGTGCCGCCATTGCTCCATCGTCCAGCCTTCAGGCAGACCATCAGGGGGCAATGGAGGGGCACCCGAGGGCTGAACCGGTTCGGGCGGTAAGCCCGCTGGCGGCAAGCCATCGGGCAGAGCAGCGGGCGCCGGGGGCTGTCCAGTGGGTAGAATCGAGGGCGACAGTACCGGAAGAGCGGGGAGAGGCAGGGGCTCGGGCGTACTCTGCAGGATCGCCAATTCGATCTCAGCCTGAGACACTTCACCTGAAGTCTGATTCTCGGCTGCGACGCCGATGTCGAGCGCCGACGCACGCCGAGTCTCTTGAGCACCCAGAATATCCCCCGCGGAGAGCAATTCCTCACCTCGTGAGATGCCATCCTGACGACGGCGTGACATCAGAACGCCCGTGCCGAGCAAAAGGAGGATACCGACCGCGAGCACGGCAATCGCCCAGGAGGGCAGGCCGAGGGATTCTAGAATGCCGTAGATTCCTCCAGCCCCACCATTGTCTCCGACTTTGACCTCGAGAACGGCGTCATCGGACCCGTTGGCGACATGCCCCGCGGTGAGGCTGGTCGACGTGCCACTCAGGATCACCGTCTGCAATCCAGAGAAATCAGCCTCAGCCTCGATCTGGAACGGGAGTGTACGAGACGCCCCTGGAGAGAGTGCGGCCAGAGAGGACTCCTCACCGAACGTCACCAGCAATCCCTCTGGGGATTCGACCCACAGCTCAACATCACAGGGTACGTTGCCATCATTTCTGACCGTCAGATTTCCTTCGTAAATCTCACCGATTTCAAGGTCGATTAGTCCGACCACATCCGTTTCAAATGACACCCAGAGACTGGGTTCGACGATGATGCCAAGTTCACCGATTCGCTGCACCTGAACGCTACCATCCAGCGTCTCGCCATCGATGATGACAGACAGTGTCCCCGCAGGACCCGGTGCAGTTCCCGGCGCAATGGATAGCGAGACTGTCACACTGGCCTCACCACCCTTCGCCAGCGTCGGTGGGGCGGGCGACATGAAGCCGATCTGCCACCCATCGGGCAAGGTGCCGAAGGACCAATTGAGCACGAGACCCACATTGCCGGTGTTCTCAAGATTAATCTGGGCCGTTCCAAAGGCGCCAATCGCCGCGGAGATGGTGCCTGAATCTGGCAGACCAACATCGAAATCCACGCGCTCCTCGACCACGAGACGGGTTCGATTGTTGCGGAATTCAGAGGCCGAGAGTTCTGTTCGGAAGTTGATTTGGTTGGTGTCGCCATTGGCCACATTATTGGGCACGAGAATGACGATGTCGATGATCGTGGAATCACCCGGCGCGAGAACGAATGTCAGCACCCTCGGATCGACCACATCTCCAGAGGTCAACTCCAGTGCCCAATTGGTCAGTCCCGGTGAGGCCCGCACTGTCAAGGTGAGTTCGATATTGCCTCGGTTCTCAAGCACCATCGTGTGCTCGATCCGCTCCCCATTGAGCACAGCGATGTTCTCAACCATCGCAGCCGGGCCGAGCCCGTCGCCCCCTCCGTCGTAGATGTCAACCTGGAATTCTCGACTTTGAAGGACCGTGACCATGGCGGACTCCACGGTCGAAAGACTCGAGTCGGCAAGACTCGAGGTGGTGCAGGTCACCGACTCCGTCGTGCCGGAGGCAGGTAGCCCATCGACGATGTTCGGCACGCGCACACGCACGGGGACCGGCAAGAATTGGAGGCGCGCCAGAGGTTCCAGCGCGAGCACTGAGGAATTGCCGGAACCGAGCTCGATCAGCCACCGGTTCGGAGTCTCACATGAGATCTCATAGGTCGTCTGGCCATTGCCCGTATTGAGAACGGAGAGGGAGTAGGATGCGAAATCACCCGGCTTGGCACCGAGCCCAGTCGTGCCAGCGAGAATCGTCTCGAGCCCCTCGACGCGCAGCACCTCGACCTCGACCCGAATCGTGTGAGCCACGGTCGGATTCATCCGATAGAACGCCATCACATCGACAGTGTAGACGCCTGGCAGCGCATAACGAGGCCCATTGAACGCACCGAGGTCGGCATCATTGTCACGCAATGTGACCTGGACCTCCGTACTGTCAGCCGCACCACCGGAAGCCGTCAATGAGAACGGACCGAGGTCGGAGAGGATCTTCTCCCATTCATCTTGGGTGGGATCGAGCGCCCCGTTCTCACGCAGTAGTTGAACCGGAGTCACGATGAGTTCGACCTGCTCATCCGCCGTCCCCTCATTTGCGATCGTGAGGTTCCATGTCATCTCGGAGCCGGTCGAAGGATCGAGCACACGGTGTCGAGCGGCGGACGCCTCCGCTGCATCGGATGGCAGCGAACCATCCGCCTTGTGGACGGTGATGCGAACCCCAATCGCCGTGACGTTGACATCGAGAGTCGCAACGTTGTTGTTCGTGCCATCGACCTCGTCATTCATCTCCGTGACATTGTTGCTCGTATCCAATGTCAACCGGATTGTGTGAACTCCGGTCGTGACGAAGCGATGTTGGAAGGAAAAAGAATCCGATAGGCCACCGTCGAGCCCTGAACGGGTGCCGCTCCACAGGTCCACACCCGCGCTCACATCCTCGACCAGAACCTCGTAGTCGCCCGTCGGCGCGGGCGCCTGATTGACCCAAGCCATTCGCAGCAGGACGTAATCATTCTCAAGAGGCGTGACCTGACTTGCCCAAACCGAACCATCGAACACAGCGAGGTCGCTCATCGGATTCGCGTTGCCAACCGCGGACAGCACCAGAGCATAACCCTGCGAACCACCACCGGCGTGGCTGATTGTGATCGACCAATCGCCGGTCGGAGCGGAATCGAGCCTGACCCGCTCAACATTGTTCAACGAATCCTTCGAACCTCCGGTGGAGGAGAGACCATTGGCGAAATCATTGCCATTGTAGACCGTGCCATCGGGAGCCGTCACCACGAGGTCAAGGTCATTCACCAGCCGTGCAGAAGATTGCGAAGCCGAAGACGAGCCCGCCTCATCATTCCACACCAACGTGACATCAAGCCCGTATGAACCATCCAACGCATAGGTGTAGACATAGGAATGACCCGCGGTCAGCGTCTGACTCGTGTCGTGGAAGATGCTCTTCGCGATGATGCCGTCATAGGGATACAGACTCTCTTCGAGATCCAGTTGGCCCCAGCCCTCATCCATGTTCGGGATGTTCGCCGTGCCGAGATCTCGGGCGCCGTTGATCAGCACCGCCTTGATTAGGGCGGAATGCGGTGCGGTGATGCCGAGTTCCTGGCGCAAAAACTGCCGCGCCAGCAGGGCGGCGCCAGCGACGACGGGCGTCGAGGCTGAGGTGCCGTCCGCAGACATGTAGAGTGGGGTCGAGCCGTCCGGATGACGCGCGCTGGAACAAGACCAACCGGCTGGATTCTGAGCCTCTAACGCCCGGGCCGAACAGATTTGCACACCAGGCGCGACGATGTCCGGCTTGATGCGACCGTCCGCGGTCGGCCCGATGCTCGAGAAGGACGCGATCTGCCCAGATGCGGCCGTCCCCGGCCGACCTGTCGTCGACGCGCCGACCGTCAGCACATTCTTCGCCGTGGCTGGCGGCGCGATTGACTGTGAACCCTGAGAACCCTCATTGCCAGCCGCGAACAACACGAGGAAATCATCGTAATCGTGCAGGAAGGTGTCCGTAGAACGGGAATCACTGGTATACTGACCCCACGAGGACTGCGCACCCCAGGAATTGGACTGCACCCGCGCATTGTTCTGCCAGGAATGGCGGAACATGTCGTACAGCGAACCCCAACGTGCCAACGTCCCCGTCTGGTCGTGCTCGAGCTGGTAGAAGTGGAAGGTCGCCGCCGACGCCACACCCTCGGTCGAGGAATCCCCAGACCCGTCGCCGAGCATGGTCGCCGTCACGTGCGTACCGTGGCCCGAATGGGTATCGTCGGCGGAATTGTCTGGACCGAAGTTGTCGTACACACCGCGGATTCGACCGTTGAAGTCGCCCATGTCCTGATCCAGACCACTGTCCGAGAGCGCACCGACCTCGCCGGTACCATCCAAGCCACCATTGTGATTGGCGAGCGTTGCATCGATCCGGGTCAGACTGCGCGCGTAGTTGTTCGCGAGGCCAATCGAATCGTGAATCTCCGTGAACAGCAACCGATGATCGCGGGCGAGAGAAGGCAACCATGCCGCATCGAGCCCGATGACCTGACAGATCCAAGCATCGCAGCGGACGAACTCAGCCCCGGTCGCGACCAGATCCATCTCCAAGCCCATGACATCAGCATCCGGAGCAGGTGTGAGATCCACATCCACCACCCCGGTGGCGTAGAACAAGGGCGCAGACAGCCGCCAAGCGGGCTGTTGAGCACCGACCCAGCGAACCCGGTCATCCTCAGCCAGCGAGAGCATGGCCGCAGCGCGAGCCTCGACTCCGCTCGGCAGACGGAGCACCCAGGCATCCTCAGGAAGCGTATCCACAATCGCTGCGCCCACACTCTCAGCGAGAACGCGGGCCAGCTCTCCATCATTGAGATTCAACTGCATCAGTAGGAATCCGGTCGCGAACGGATCATCATCCGCAGCGAGATGCGGCGGCACCTCAGGAGTCGACGTCAGTGGGTCGAACACACCCGTCTGCACCCAGAGCAGACCGGAACCCGATTCGATCACCACGGAAGGGCCGGTGGTACCCGTGGCCTCGAACCAGTGTTCAGCAGCCTCGGCAGCCGTCCATTCCGCCTCCGAAGCCGCCTCCAGTGGCGCTTCTGGGGCCAAAGAGGTCCAAGGCATCGCAAGCATCAAGCCGACGAGGAACAAGGGCAGCCAAGCGCGACGCATGGAACCAGACGAATCGCGCTTCCCTTTTGATGGTTGACGCCCGTAGGGCGTCTCAGGATCAGACCGGTTCGAGGGTCAGTGTGACCTGTTCGATATACCAGGAAACGTCGACATCCTCGCCATTCTCGAATGGAGAGATGCCCTGATCATTCACAGTGATGTCGACGGCCCAGTCACCGATTCCCAGAATGTGATCGTTGTGGTATTCCAGAAGGGCGTCCCGTTCATCCGCACTGAAATTGGCCTGAGTTCCGTGCAGGTCTTTGCCTTCCATCCCGCGTTCGATATAGGCGAACAGTTCGACTTGACTACAATCTGAGACCGTCCCAGAAAGGGTCGAGTTTCCTGAGTCCAATCCTGCCGGTACCTGACTGAAAGTGGCTTCAAGATTATCACAGGTCGTGTCTGAATCCGTCTCGGTATAATCCAGAACGACAACCAATCTCAACATTGAATAATTGCTTGACAAATCATATTCCATCGCTGTGTAGGTGACGGTCTCTGTCTGACCATCTTGAACATAGACGGACTCGAAGTCTGACCCATTGCCGAAATAACTCGATGAATTCTGATAATAGGCATCCCGTTGAACCGGTGGAACCGGGTCTGGAACGACCAATTTGTACACCATGAAACCCCCTGCACTTGCGATGATCAGCGTGAAGGTCACGCCGAGAATCATCAGCCAGGGAAGCGAGGTCACACGCGGATCTTTGAACGGATTGACGAAGGTCATCCCAGCGCCCTTCTCGGTCGAAGTCCCCACATCATCCGAGTCTGAGCCCGGCAATGGGATGTCGAAAGAGCGCAGGAAGCGGCGCGCGGGGGCACCATGTTCTCCGAGTGTGTAGGTCATCAGCGCGATCGGCGCACTGGTCAGGAGAACTGCCCAGACGAGGAGTGAGTTGCCGCCCTCGATGTCAGAGCCTTCAGCGAACGCGAATAGTTCGGCTTGCGAAGGCGCTTGGATCATGAAGTACAGCATGGCGCCAAAGGCGATGGCTGTGCCACCGGTCATCAAAACGGTGTCCAAGATGCGATGATGACGGCATAGCGCGGGCAGGCGTTGGGCGAATCCGGTCGCGACACCGAATCGCCACAGCAAACCGAGGATGAGTAGCGTTGATGCGATGCTCAGCGCAGTGCTGGTACTGCTGATGACCTCGCCAATTTCTCCGATGCCTTCGCCAATGAAGCCAGCGCCATAATCGATCTTGAGAGTCTCGCCACCCTCACTCGCCTCCACCTCTTCAGTGAGGAATGAAATGTCAGCCGAACCATTCTCATCTTCAATCGTGTAATTCGCCCAAGCGCCACCCTGCAACAGGAGAATGAGCGCCAGCAGCATGACCTGGAATACCGGCATCGCAAGGCGGCTGGGCTTCAGAGGTAGGGCACTGAAATCGAAGCTGACATTCCCTCCCTCGCGTGAAATGAAGTGGGCGATCGTCGGCTCGGGCAGGACTTCACCCTCACGAGGCACCATCCAGCCGGGCTTCTCCTCGACCGATTCAGAGCGCTCCATCTTGACGACCATTGCGGCCATCGCAAGGCTTGCGATGGCACCGAAGACAGCCAGGAAGAAACCGAAGGCGGGTGAAGGATCGAAACTGACCTCAATCTGTTCTTCGCCAAAGAATCCCGCACTGAATTGGATGAATGGATTCGTGAATGCACCATCTGAAGGTAGCATCAGGAACCATGCAATGGGGGCGGCGAACAGCATCCCCGCGCCGATTCCTGCGGTCAACAGTGCCGGGCGAATCGGGGCGATTCCTGCCAAGGAAAGGAAGACGATGAGCAGGGTTGCAATACTGAGAACGATGCCGCCGATAATCAGCCATTCCGCGGTGGCGCCGGCCGAATCCATCTCCTCGAATGTCTGGCTCACGTTGCCCTTGGATCGCGCTGCATTCTCTTCGTGGGTCTCGGTATCCGTCATGCTTTCGTCCATTTCCAGATCAGCATTGGCTGCGTTGACGGCAATCTCCATGTCGCGCAGGGCGACATCGGCGTCGAATGTGATGGTGGTTGGCGGGATCAAGAGGATGCGGGAACCCCCGACATCCTCCTCGGTGTGGACCGTCGCCCAAGTCGAGCCGTACGCAATTCCAGAAACCAAGATTGCGACGAGCGAGAGAATCAGGGCATATCCGCCGAAGCGGTGGCGGGGATGCACATCGCTCATCGACACGACTGTCCCGATCCTGCTCTTGAATGCTCACCCGGCAGGTGCGTCGTCTCAGCAGCCGTAATAGGCGGAGATTGCGGCATCGGTCTTGGCCACAGATGCACGCCAATCGGCCTCGGTGCCCATCATGGCGCGGATGCAATCGACGTTCTCGGGAATGACGTCGCTCTCCTGATGGATCGCCTGGAAGTAGTAGAGACGGTCGCCCTGCAGGCTCACCCCATCCTCCCAGACGAAGATCTCGTGCAGGTCGCCCCACTTGCGCCCGATGTCTCTCGCCATCTCCATGACTTCGGCTGTGGTCGGAATGCGGTTGTCTCCACCGTGCATGACGATGACGCGCGGAGTCTCCTTCCACATCTCGATGATCGACTCGGTGGTCATACCATGTCCAGGGGGCAGATCGGCGATGATCGAGTGCATGTGCATCAGGGTGGTTGGCACAGCGACTGCGAGACTGTTGATCACAATCTCAGGCTTGACGGTCATCACGTCAGGGCCGTGGTGGCTGGGCACCTTGAGGACCGGCTTGATGGCGTTGATCGGGCCCTTTGAGGAGTCACCGGGGTCGGCCGCGCGACGAATCATCGTGCACTCGACCTGGAGTGAGCCACAGTGCTCGTACAGCGGCACGAGGGTGCGAGAGAGTCCCGTCGTGTTGCAAGACACGACGCGGGTGCCGTCGACATTCAGGTTCTCTGCGTGATTGGCGGAAGAGGTGTAGGACCGGCCCGTAAGGGCATGCTTCTCGCCACCTTGGAACATGTGTTTGATGTCGGCCGACTTGTATTTGGCCAGGTTCTCATCGCCGAGTTTGCCTGGACTGCAATCGACAACGATGTCCGCCAGCGCCAACAGAGACGACAAGCCTCCGCTGCAATGATACCCTTGCTCCGCGAATCTTGCAACCCTCGCTTCATCATCGAAGGTGCAGTAGAGGGGGAAGCCCTTCTTGACGGCGAGGTCACATCCGAACGAAGGTCCGGTCTTGGTAACACCGACGATCTCCATGTCATCTTGAGCATCGACGGCGTCTGCGACGCGCTTGCCAATCGTCCCATAGCCATTGATTGCGACCTTAATCACGCTCATTTCGATGCCCCCGATTCGCTGTTGCCAGCAATCCGAGGCCGCCTGACGACCATCTAAGAACATGCCCCTGTGAACGGGATTGAGAACTTCTGAATCTATCCGCCCTCATCAAAGGTCTTCAGGGCTTTCTTCGCATTCCTCCATCGGAACTCCAGAAACAACACGGGTGACAGAATGACGGCCATGATCACAATGTTGAACACGAAGGGGAGGGAGCCGAGCAAATTGCGGTGATATAACAGGTAGAACATCAGCGCGATCAACAGGGCGAATCCGAATTTCGTTCGCATGTAAATGCGGTACGTGGAAGCGACCTCGGCCTCGAGCATGGTCCGCCGATTCTCGGTGGCGCCGGCAGAACTCTTCGCATCGACGGTCCCAGAGAGCATCTGCGGCGATGGCGACACCATGCCCGGGGAACTGGAGTTGGAGTTATTCTATGTTCACATCTCGGCAGGTGCCGGGCATTGAGCAACCTGCGCCCGTGCCCCATTGGCGCGGGGTCAGCATCAAGAGGGAGAGCGCCACGGAGGGATGTGAGGGAGTCCCATGACGGATGAGATCGTGAGGAGCCTCAAGCTCAATCGAAATCTCGCGAACAATCTCGAGAAGGCGATCCAATTGGATCGCGCGATCAAAATCGGCTGGGGCGCACAGGGTGATGCCAAGCCCAAAGAGGGCGAGATCGGCATCGCTTCACACCTACCCGAAGGCGCACGCGTGCGCCTTCTGGGCAACCTCGGAGATTTCACAGCCACCTGCTGCAAAGGCGGTTCGTTCACACTCGAAGGCAATACCATGAGTTGGTTCGGCGCATACAGCACAGCCGGACGGCTGGTGGTCGAACGCGATGCTGGGCCGCGCTGCGGCCATGGCATGAGCGGAGGGAGGCTCTTCGTCCACGGCAGTGTCGGCGATGAGGTCGGCGGCGCCATGTGTGGCGGCGAGATTGTCATTCGTGGACATGCGGGCCGTCGTGCCGGCATGGGCATGACCGATGGACTGCTCATCATCGTCGGCGATTGCAAAGCCGATGCCGGTCAGGGCATGACCGGCGGCCGAATCGTTGTCGATGGCCGCTGCCTGCCCGAAGGCGAGGGTGCGAAACAGCGAACCCTGACCAAGTCCGAGCACAAGGATATCTGCGCGATTCTCGCCGAACACGACCAGAAGATCTCACTCGATGCGGTCATCATCGAAGCGGACCCTGACCACGTCATCTCCTCTGAGGCCCCCGCACAGACGGTCTGGGGTGATTTCGGTGAGATCGGACTCATTAGTGGCGAAACCCCCTTGGATCCCTCGATGCCGATGGATGTCGTCACCCTGCTCACGCGAGGGGAGAACGACGATGGCGCTGTCTTCCCCCTCCCGGTCCTGCTCGAACTCAGTTCGGGCAAGGGCCTCGCGGGTGGGTTGCTCTCCAACCAACCCTGTATGGTCGATGCCGACCCCCGACCGATCGACTTCATTCGAATCGGAGAATCGAACCTCAGCGAGGCTGATGCGCTGCTCACGGTAGCATCAGGACTCGTGCTCGACCTGGACGACTTGCCACCGCTGCACGACGGCGAGGTCGCCGCCCTGCTCACCGCTCTCAGAGTGCATCTTGGAGAGGGTGAACCCGTGCTCATCGCCGGCCGGGTCGACCGTGTCGGAAATCTGCACCGGATGATGCACGACCAACCGATCGATGGTGTCATCATCCGACTCACGACGGGCACGGGCATGACCGCGCCCGCGACCCTGCCGCGCATCGGGCTGTCCGCACGCGACGCGAATGTCGCGGACACACTCCACATCCTCGACCTGCCATGGGAGGTGAGCGCGGATGATGCACTGATCTCTGCCGCAGCCGGCTGCGGCATGATTCGTGCCAATCCCTTCGGCGAGGACGATGAGCCGAGCACACAGAAGGCTCGCGCGAAGGCGGTCGAGTCCTGGCTGCAAGAATTCGCCGCAGTTCTTCGCGGCCGACTCGCCGACCTCGGGCTCGATGCGCTGGACAAACTCAACCGACGCCACCTGCGCGCACTCGAACACGATGTGGCCGCGCAGAGCGGGCTGCGACTCGCAGGTTATGATCGCCCGCTGCCCCAGTGGCTGGGCCAGTGAGGGTTTCGCATGCCGACGGTGACCTTCGACCACGATACCATCGCGACCATCCAGGCGAAGCACGGTGTGGAACACGACCCTAGGCTGTGGGAGGCTCAACTGTCCAACATCGGCTGCGTGGTCGAAGAATGCGATTCCAGGAACATCGAAATCGAGATCTTCCCCGACCGCGCCGACCTGCTCAGCCCTGAGACCATGGCCCACGCCGCTCGCGCCTTCCTGCACGACAAAGGCGCTGAACCGGACCTTGCTACAATTGACGGCGGGGTCACCATGGAGGTCGATCCATCGCTCAAAGACGTCCGACCCATCATCCTCGGCGCAATCGTGCGCGGTGTTGACAATGGCGCGACACCGGAAGAGAATGATACCTTCATCCAAGCGCTGATGGACCATCAGGAGAAACTCCACTTCAGCCTCGGACGACGACGACGACGCGCCTCGATCGGGGTCCATGACCTGGCCACGCTCGTCCCCCCATTCAGAGTCGTGACCGTGGCCGAATCCCACACCTTCATTCCGCTCGCGATGGAGAAGCACATGAGTGTCAAGGAGATTCTCGAACATCACCCCAAAGGTGTGGACTATGCCCACCTGCTCGAGGGTTTCACCCGATTCCCCGTCATCCTCGATGCGCTTGACCGTGTGCTCTCCTTTCCACCCATCATCAATGGTGACCACACCACAGTGACCGAATCAACCACGGATTTCTTCATCGATGTCACCGGCTGGGACGAACGCGCCTGCGAAGCCAGCCTTCTGCTCGTCTGCTTGGCCTTCGCAGCCCGAGGCGGAACCGTGGAAACAATCGAGATCACCGATTGCAATCAACAGATATTCCGAAGCCCGAACGGCAAGGCGAGAAGGGTATCCTTACCCAAGGGGCTGCTCAAAGAGATCCTCGGCCGTGAATTCAGCAGACTGGAGATCCAGACCGCCATCGGCCGCATGGGCGGTCGATTCATCGAAGCGAGGACCGTCACCGACGGGCCGCGAATCGCAGAACGGATGGCCGAAACCGCGGTCGGCGAGCAGGAATACATCTTCGAGATGCCGCGCTGGCGCGCTGACCTGCTCCACCCCGTCGACCTCGTCGAAGAGATTGCCACCGGCGTCGGCTACGAAGACCTCGGCAGTGCATTGTCCAGCCAATCAAAGGCGGGAATCCCTCTGCCCACCTGTCATCTTCACAGGCGTATCCGGGAATCTCTGCAAGCCAATGGACTGCAACAGGTGACATCCCTGACATTGTCAAACGAGTCAGACCAGTTCGAAAAAATCCGCTACAAACCAGATTCAGAGGTGACCACCCTCCACAATCCGATTACAGTCGACCACACAATCATGCGCCAGAGCATCACTCCGAGCCTGCTCAATCTGCTCAGCGCCAATCGTCATCACGAATTGCCCCAGCGCGTCTACGAACTAGGCACCGTCGTCAGAGATCACCACAACTCAGAACGCGTTGCCTGGGCTTGTGCAGAAGTCGGCACCGGATTCACCGCAGCCAAGGGTCTCACTCAAGCCCTGCTACGCGACCTCGGCGCCTACAGTCGAGAAATGGATGTCACCTTCGAGGCACTCGAGGGGGACTCAGCCTACCTCGAAGGGCGTGGTTCGAAGGTGCTCGTCGATGGACAATGGGTCGGTTGCTTCGGTGAGATCGACCCCGCAGTATCCGAGCAATTCGGCCTCAAGGTACCGATCCAGGCCGGCGAATTCGACGTCGGCAAAATCGCCGGGATCATTCCCGACCCAATCCTTTGACATCAGCTGCTGTAGGCTTCCATGCCACCATCGGGTCGTTTGATGTGCGGGGTTTCGTCGAAGGTGCCGTCTTCCTTTCGCCAATACCAGTAGCCGTCGTTATTGTCGACCCACTCGCCGTCGTCCTCACCCGGATTCGGGTCGGCCTCGGTCGAGGTCGCGACGATCATTGAGGCCGTATCGATCAAGGAGCCGAGTTCGGCGGCCTTGACCACGCGTTCATCCGCGACCACCTCGGTCTTGACGACGGGGCTCTGATCCGCATCGGGCGAACCAGTCAATGTGGCGAGCGCACCCTGGAATGCTTCATCTTCGATATGTGAGCGGTCGGACAGGGTCTGATCGGTATCCTCCTCTGCGGTATACTCGATTTCATCGTAGCCGGTCTTCACCGGCTCCCGGCGTCTGAAGGGCCACCACAGAGGCATTGGATGCCGATTGATGCCCCCGGACTTCAATCCATCCCCTGCACACGCCGCCCTAACGGATTATAGCAACCCGGGTGACGCAACGGGCATGCGTGGGCGTGCGGTGCTGGTCCTTCTCGCCCTGCTCTGCATGAGTTGGGCGCCAGTCAATCCGGGCCTCAAGGAGGCCCCTTCTCGCGCTGAGGCACCCGCGGATGGCACCTATGATGTGCTGTTGATGGGCAATTCCTACACCTCTGCGAATACGTTGCGAAGTCGCTTGCAATCGGTCTTCGATGATGCACAGCAACCGGCGATGATCAGTGATCTGACCGGGGGCGGCATGAAGCTGTATGAGCACGCGGACAATGCGGAGAATACCGGCCACCAATGGCATACGACACTGACAACCAATGATTTCGATTTCGTCGTACTGCAGGACCAGAGTCAGGTACCGTCCTTCCCGCCGGAATCCTCGAGCAATCAGTGGCAGGATAGCAAGGATGGGGCGATTCGATTGGATTCGATGATTGCTGATGCTGGCGCTGAGACTGTGTTCTTCCAGACCTGGGGCTATCGGGATGGTGATTCAAACAACATGTGGCGCAATCCCGATTATCCGACGATGCAGGCGAATCTAGAGTCTGGTTATCGCTTGTATGCGGAGAATGTGACAACCGATGATCGAACCGCTTACATCGCGCCGGTGGGACTTGCCTTCCAGGTGATCTACGATGAGATCGTGGCAGCAGGGGGTACGCCAACCAATTCGAGCACACTGTTCTACGGACTCTACTCCAGTGATGGATCCCATCCATCCTCAAGCGGTTCCTATGTTGCGGCCTGTGTGATTCATGCGACGATCACGGGGACATCCTCTGTCGGCTTGCCCGACGATGTCGGGCTGGATGCGAATACGCGTTTGAAATTGCAGCAGGCAGCCGATGCTGCGGTGTTCAACAACACACCCGATTATGCCTATCCATGGCAGATCACGGGTGGCGGGGCTGAGGGCAGCGATTTGGTATTCGGCAGCAATGACGGCTCGAACTTCATTCTACCACCGGGGGGGGGGTCAGGAATCGCTGTGAATCTGACGAATTATGCATCGTTCAGCGATGTCACAGACATCACGATCATCTCTGATTCGGGCTGGGAAATCACATGGAATCATGGCGATGGTTACGCACTCCCTCTGAATTCAGGCGAGATGGACTGGATCCAATTCGGAATCTCGGTTCCCGAAGTCGCGATGGGATTGCCTCTCGCGGGTTCCAAACACACCTTCTCCGTGGTTGCGGTCAGTCAATTCGATGGCAATGTCAGCAGTTGGACCTTCACGATCCAGGTGCTGCCCTGGCATGGCGCTGAGATCACTGTTGAACCAATCAATGCGACGGTCGATCCCGACCTCAAGGTGCGCGTTCCCGTGACGGTGCGCAATCTGGGCAATGCCGAGCGGAGTCTATCGGTTCGCATCCGCCCTGTGACTGAGACCGGTGAACCGATTGCGAACCAATCACCATCGATTCTGTTCATCGAAGGAGGTTGGGGTGTGGGCATCTTCGAGTTGTACAATGTGCTCGAACTCGGACCCTATGACAGCGGTACCGTGCAACTTGAGTTCGATTCACCGAATCTGCCCTCGGGCACGATGTGGGTCGAGTTCAGCACCTGGAGTACCGGTGCACCTCAGGACGTCGCGATGGCCCTTCTTGAGGTCAACATCGTTCGCGAACGCAGCGCGACGATGGAATTGAACAGCGACTGCGATGTGATCGCACCGGGCACGAGTTGCGATGCGGTCCTCACCATGCAGAATACGGGGAATTACCGGGAGACTTTGCAATTGCAGGCGAATGTTGTTGGCATCGGCGCAGTGGCCGCGACCGATTTCGCGTCCTTCACCCTGCAGCCGGGCCAATCCACGCAACGCGTCATCACCTTCACTGTGGCTGCCGAACTGATGGCAGAGCAGAGTTTCAATCCGTATGTGGTCCTGGTCAGCGATGATGGCTTCGACATGGCGAGTCAGTCGACCGTGATCGAAGTCGGCCCTCGGATCGCCTGGGAGATTCACTCTGAAACGGTGAACAATGCGCAACATGACAATATCACGATCACCTACACCCTCCGCAATACGGGCAATACCATGGACGGCCTCGACATCACTGTGTCGACGAATGTGTGGACCGGTTTCGGTTTGATCCCGCCGGTGTCCAGCGATTGGGATGAAGAATCCGCGGCGTCGAATCACTTCGTCGTCCACGATATCTCGGCAGATTCTCTGGTGACCTTCCAGGCCTGGATCATCCTGCCGCACGGCCAGGATATTCAGGGGGTTGCCGAAGTCACGGTTGAGATGCGCAGTATTCTCGACCCGGACATCCGGTTCACGAATACCACCGAGTATGACTTCGCAGCCGACGTCTGGCACCTGGATGAACCCGATGAACCGGGCACATGGGAATTGATGGAGAGGGGCATGCAGAGCTTCTGGAATGCATGGGGCCAGATCCTGCTCTCGACAATCGTCGTGATGGCGGGCAGTCTGCTGTTGTTCCGCGCCGTGCAGCATCGTCAGGAGAAGGATGCAGCATGGGCTGCTCGGCACGCAGTCCATGAGACGCTGCCGGCCAAGGTGGAGGACTGGATGGGACGCTTCGAAAACGGAGGCGAATCCGAGCCTGAGGCGATTGAGAGTCCCGCGATTCCTGCGCATGCCTTCCAAGCCCTATTCCAGATGCAATCCCAGACCAAGCCGGCCAAGCAAGGCCCCTCCAGCGAGGTGGTGGGTGCGGCCCAGACCGTGCTCGAACATCATGATTCAAAGGCGGATTATGCGGCGATTGACGATCTGGTCGATGATCTGCTCGACGAGAAGGAAGAGAGCGACAAGGACCTTGACCTCGACCTGTGAGTGAGATTCGATGTGGCGGATCGGCATTGACGAAGCCGGTCGCGGACCGGTCATCGGACCACTCGTCGTGGGTGCCCTCCGAGTTTCTGAGGCAGACTTGGCAAAGATGCATGAGGTCGGCATCACCGATTCCAAACTCCTCTCTCCTGAGAAGCGGGTGGAACTCGATGCGTGGATTCGCCAACAGGGCTGGGATTTCGAACTTCATGTCTCGAACCCGGCAGAGATCGACCGCGCGATGATGGCGACCAATCTCAACGACCACGAGGTCAGCCTGTTCGCTGCACTCGCACGGAAACTGAGGGTCGAGGGTGAAGGCATTCTGCAATTGGACGCCTGTGACTCGGATGCATCGAGATTCGGCAACAATGTCGCCAGTCGAATCGACTGGCCATGGCACGGATGGACCATGGACAGCCGCCATGCTGCCGACCTGCATTGTCTGGCCGTGGCCGGCGCCAGCATCCTAGCCAAGGTCGAGCGTGATCGGATTATCAGAGAGTTGGGAGAGTCTCTTGGAATCGACATCGGCTCTGGTTATCCCTCCGACCCAAAGACGGTATCCGCTCTTCCTGCTCTGCTTGAAGGGGACACTCCACATGACTGCCTGCGATGGAAATGGAAAACAGTCTCTGACGCATGGCATGCTCAGTATTCCACGAAGGTCCCCCAAAGACCCCCGGGGCCACAAAGCGCCCAGCGCACCTTGTTCTGAATCCCCCATGTTCAAGAACATGGGGCGTTGCGAAGTGGACATGGGCGCGTTGGAGCCGGACGTTGCTGCGCTATTGCGCAAGTACGCCCTGCAGAATGCGCTGGAGTACGACGGCCAAGGGTTGGTCGGCTCGGTCATGGGCCGGGTCATGGGTGAGAATCCTGATCTGCGTTCCCAAGCCAGAGCATTGACTGAATTCATCGCTCAACAGGTTGACGAAGCGAATGCATTGGCAGCCAGTGAAGGCTTGGACCATATTCGGGAATTGCTCGCTGCAGAATCCCCGGATGCCTTGGAAAAAAAGGTCAAGGAGCGACGCGAAGGCTTGCCTGAATTGCCCAATGCTGTGAACGGCCAAGTTGTTCTCCGTTTCGCACCGAACCCCAACGGCCCGCTCTCGTTCGGCCATGCCCGGGGTGTGGTCATCAATACCGAGTTGGCCCGCATGCACGAAGGCGAGGTCATCCTGCGCTTCGACGATACCGATTCGGTGGTCAAGCGACCCGACCCCGAGGCCTATGCCTGGATCGAGGCGGACTTCACTTGGCTTGCGGGACGTGCTCCGGACCGCATCATCAGAGCCAGTGACCGAATGGACATCTATCTGGAATATGCACTCAAGGTGATTGACAATGCATTCGCCTATGTGTGTTGTTGCAGCAGTGATGATTTCAAAGAATCCAGAGTCAGTAAGAAAGAATGCCCATGCCGTTCAAATTCAAGCGAAGATAATCTGAAACTCTGGTCCGAGATGAATGACGGCACGATCCAACCCGGTGGGGCTGTCGTGCGCATCAAGACCGACATGACATTGCCCAATCCAGCATTGCGAGACTGGCCAGCGCTTCGCATCCAACATGCCGACCACCCGATGGTTGGCACGCGCTACAAGGTGTGGCCACTGCTCGATTTCCAGAGCGCGGTCGAGGATTACCTGCAGGGCGTCACCCATATCGTGCGCGGCAAGGATCTGATGGACAGCACGCGCAAACAGGTGCTGCTCTACGATAAGTTCGGCTGGGATTATCCCGAGACCCTGTACTGGGGACGGGTCAAGATCCACGAATTCGGCGGCTTCTCGACCAGCCAGATGAAACTGGACATCGAGGCCGGCCTCTTCGCCGGTTGGGACGACCCGCGCCTGCCCACTCTGCGAGCGCTGCGCAGGAGAGGATATGATGACGGCGCGATGCGTCAGTTCTGGATTGATCTGGGCTTGACACAGAAGGACATCGCCGTGCCGATGGCGACCCTCAACAGCCTGAACTCCAAAGCGGTCGATGCCGAAGCACCACGGCTGTCCTTCGTCAGAGACCCGAAATCATTCATTCTCGATTCAATAGCCCTTGAATGCCCGATTGAAATCACGCTGCCCGTCCACCCCGAACACCCCGACAAAGGTATGAGGACATGGCGGATTCAGGATGGTTTGACCATCCATATCGCATCAGATGACATGACCGAAGAGAAAGTCAGACTGAAGGACTTCGCAGATGTCATTCTCTCTGAAGGAATCGCGAAACTCATCAGGGTTCCAAGAGAGGACAACACACCCATCATCCACTGGCTCAGTGAGACCATGGCCACACCCGCCACCCTGTTGATCGCCGAGGAGGGCGAACTCATCGAAGCCGAGGGCCTCCTCGAATCCAACGACCTCAAGGTGGTACCATCATCCAGCTGGAACGGATGGGATTCGCAATCCTCGAGGGCATCGACGATGACGGCACGCGCCGTCTGATTCACCTGCATGGATGAGCGCCTACGGCGCTCGTGCGTCCGAGAGGTTCAAGTCGAAACCATGGGTCGCGCGGAGCGATGCAGCAACGCCCCCGCTCCGCGTTCGTGATTCTCGCGCTCCTGTTGGCTTCGACGCTGCCGGTGGTCGCCCCTGTGGCGAGTGCGGAGATCGTGTGCTGTGATTCAAGTGAATTCAAACTGCATCTGGTCGGTGAGAATGCCGATGCGACGATGACACCGTTCGAATCCGAATTGGTCGGCATCCATGACAAGGCCGTCAGCCAATCGGTGCAGGGTGTCGAGGAGATCGCCAGTTGGCAACTGGTGTGGGAGCACACCTCGACCCTCCCCGAGGCGACCTGGAGATTCACGATCGCCTACGAGGTCGAGAATGCGGCGGGCGTCCATGCCAATGCCACTGTCGAAATCAAAATCGGGAGCACGCTCTACTCGGGCGAGAGCGGCAATCCGAGCACCTACATGGCGGGCAGCGGATTGGTCGATATCGATGTGGATATTCCTGCTCGAGGGATCACCTCCGGTGAGACGATCGAGGTCAGCTTCGCAGTTCGCAGCATGCTGTTCACTCAGCCGGGTGATGATACGGCCATCCGCTTCATCTGGGGGGAGGATACCGACAGCGCATTGCGTGTCGACATGCCGCTGCTCGAGATCGAGATGCCGAATGCGCTGATTGTCGGCGAGGAGGTCTTCTTCCCAGTAATCCTGCGCTCTGGCTTCGGCGACCGCATGTGGACCTCGTTGCACGACTTCGAGTTCAAGGTCGGTGGCATGGTCATCACTGACGTCCGCTCGCCGAGCCGGGTCATCGGTGGGGTCGAGGTGCCATTCGTCTGGTCACCGGGTGCGAGCGCTACTGATGGAGTGCGTTCAGTCAACCTCTCAATCTGGTTGAACGCGGGCGATGTCCCGATTCAATCCGACCGCAATCACGACATCCGATTCGTTGAGGGTGGCGGCGGCGAGGTCTACGAATTCGGTGAACCGGTGCGCACCGCAGGCAGCGAATTGACGGTCGATATCAACGTCGATTACGACGGCGCACGCGTCTCACGCACAGTGGAATTGCAGATCGAGGGTGCGATGGCCCAGTGGCTTCGCTGGGGCATGGACAACATCGGCAACAGCACCCTGCCCAGTGACCACTTCTTCAAGCAGGTCCGCCCTGACATGGTCCCTTCAAGCGCTCGAAACAACGGTAACGTCGATTCCGAGGAGGCCGGGGCCTTCCTGAACCACCTAGACAGCAGCATGCGCAATCTCGAGTATTTCCTCGACAATGGCGCACTCGCTCTGGATCCGGAATCGCTGTTCGAAGCCGACCTCTTCGACATGAATCCTGAGGTCAGTCTCGATCTCATGGGCGTCTCGGGCATCAGTTCTGAACCGTTGACGATTCGCATCGACGTCGTGCTGGTTCTCTCCGGCCAGGAGAGTCTGATGCTGATCACCGATTTCACCCGAGCCCAATTGGACACGATCTGGGATAATATCGACCTGCACGTGACGCTGAGCACGAGCGCGTTCGCCGGCCTGTACGATGTCAAGGCAGAGGGTGTTGAAGTCACCCACTATCGATTGGGGCTGACCGAGGTCGTCACAATCGATACGACCGGGTTGACCGATGCCTCGATCTTCGAGGTCAAGTATACGGTGGCGAGCAGTGCGTTGTTCTCGCCCTTCGTGACATTGCTCACCGCGATACTCCTTCTGGTGACTGCGATTGTCTTCGGATTGCGCATGACACGACATCGCTCGCGGGTGATCGTTTCCCTGTCGTCGTTCGCCTTCCTCGGCCTGGTGGGCTATGTGTACGTCCTCTCCTCGTTGCCGCCGACCTTCGTGATGGTGATCGCCGCAGCCTGTATCGGTCTGATGATTCCACTCGCCCTGATCTCGCCACGACGACTTGACGACGATGGATATCTCTCCGATGGTTCACTGGCCGATGATTTCGAGACCGCGATGGAACGCGTCATCCCAACCGTGGACTGCCCGGCCTGTGAGACGGCGAATCCGGTCGAGAGTTCTGTCCGCCCCCTGCGCATCCCTTGTGGGGGATGTGGGCGCAACCTGCGCATCGAGACCTAGGTCAGTTGACCGGTCCGCAGCAGACGGTCGATGGCCTCGCTCGCAAAGCGACGTCTATTCGCAGCAGCCACGCGCCAGGCCTCGCTGAAGCCCGTCAGTTGACTGGCGAGATCCATCTCCCAGCCGACTGCGATAATGCGATGCCAACCGAGTTCTTCAAATCGGGCTGTCGAGGGCAGATCCGCTTCGAGCAATGGTTTCAGCAGGTGGCAGAGGGCCTGCGCGCGACCCTCGAGGTCGAGTCTGGGCCAGCGGTCGCGAACAGCCTCCATCGCGACCGGGTCGATGCCGGGAAGACTGCTCGGGTCGACATCGGGAATCTCGGGGAGTGCGACGACACGGATTGCTCCAGCCTCTGCCAGATGGTCACGCAAGACGGTGTATACTGGATCGTAGGTATGTTCGAGGGCATCGGAGAGCCAATTTCCTGCCAGCGTCCACGGCCTCAGCAATCTGGTCATGGCGCCATCGGGTGCGATGCATTCAGCCAGCGCCGCCGCCAGCGCTACCGTCGAGAGAACACCACGACGTGCATCACCACCGCTGGCGACCAGCGCATCGACCTCGAGTGGATCGAGATGGATGCAGAGTGGATCCACCCCGATCGCAGCGGGCGCGGTCAGTGCGATGCCGCCGATTAAGATGGTCGGACCCTTCGCAGCCATCCCCTCATCTCGAATCCGGCGCTGGTAGGGGATGCTGGCATCGAGCAGGGCAGCTTCAAGAAGCGCACATGAGAGCACACCGACCTCGTTCATCGGCGCGATAATCGTGATCGAGGCTGCTGCCGTGCGCAATTTCAACGCAGCCTCACGCAGGGTGGATGCAACCGACGCGAGCGCGGGCAGACCGAGCAGGGACATGTGGACCAGAGCCAAGGCTCGGCTCACGGTTCAAAGACCTGACCACGAGAGCCAGAGGTGAACTCACTCGACCATCAGGCGGAGTTGGTCGCGCTTGTAGGCCCAGCTGTTCGGCAGCGTGCCCTCACCCTGGTAGTAGCGACCGAGGCGGCGGATCTTGGCCTCTGTCAATGCGAGTTGACGGCCATTGTGTAGGTCCTTTCGATTGCCATCGAGATGGTCGATGAGTCGAAGCGCGCAGCGCATCAGGCTCATCATGTCCTCGGGATACTGCGGCTTGACGCCGTTTTCGGCCAGAACCTGGCCGATGCGCTTGCCGAGCACGAGTCGCACATCGGGAACCGCGTGCTTGTCGCGCAGAATCGTACCTATCTCAGCCGTGGTATGACCTTCCTCGAAGAGCGAGGTGATGAGGGCAGTGACCTCCTTCTCGTCGGTGTTGGACCACTCGGGTGCCTTGTCGACATTGGGCTTGGTGGAACCGCTGCTACCGCGGCCGGGACTGTGCATGCGTGCCATGAATGGGTCACCTCGAGCGTCCCGCCGACCTGCTCCCCCTTCATAACCGCTCCGCTGGCCATTGGCGGCCGAAAGCCCCCCTAAAGGGGGGCGTTCGTTCGCGGCTGGAATCACTGGAAGTGCTGTCCAGCGTAGGCCCGGGCCTGTTCGGCCGTGTAGCCCATCTCGATCAATTGCTGCTCGTAAGCCTGCTGCTCAGGACTGATTGCTGAAGCCCAGGCCTGCTCGGAAGCATCTCCGCCGGCACCGCGACCCTTCAGCATCAGCGTGATGACCAGAACAAGAACCAGCAGGCCGACCAGGCCCGCGGCGATGCCGATCCACAGCATCATGCTGTCCTCGTCATCAGCGCCTGCCTCAGAGGTTCCACCGGACTGGTTGTTACCATCTGAACCGTCACCCGTGCCATCACCCGTGCCATCACCGGTGCCGTCTCCGGTGCCGTCTCCGGTGCCGTCCCCGGTGCCGTCTCCGGTGCCGTCCCCGGTGCCGTCGTCGACCGGGCAGCCGAATACATCGACCGTCGTGCCCATAGGGGTGTCAGGGCAGACATCGCTGGGATCGGTGATGCCGTCTCCATCGGTATCCGGCACCCAGATCGGGCATCCCGTTCCGTTGGTGCCATCCATCACGCCAGCCTCGTTCGGGCAGACATCCCCGTGGTAGCCGGTCAGGTTGTCGCCGAAGGTATCGTCGTCGGTGTCATTCCACTGGCTGACTTCGTACATGAAGGCGTCACCACCGTTCGAATAACCATCACCATCAGCGTCCTGACAGCCGAGGCGGTCATGGATTGAATCACCGGGCGTGTTCGGGCAGGCATCGACATCGTTCAGAACACCGTCACGGTCGGTATCATCCGCATACAACTCATCGAAGTTGATGACCTCGAAGGAAGGCGAGGTGAGCACGTTATCCGTCTCATTCGACTCTGCGATCATGTCGGCACCATCGACGGTGAGCACGCAGGTGTAATTGCCCGAAGAGATCGTCTCACTGGGCAGCGGCTCCAGGCCACCCGAGGAGATGATGACGCCATCCAAGCCTGCGAGGGCGTCGGAATAACTGCCTTCGTGCAGCAGCAGGACTTCCGCCCCGGTATCATCGACCAACCACATCTGCCAGCCGAACGGTGCTGCATCCATCGGACCATCCGTGCTGCTAATCTCGGCGCCGAAGAAAATCTCTGCACCCGTCGATTCGGTCACGACCGGGCAATTCATCGCCTGCGCAACCAAATTCGGCAGAGGTGCTGCGAGCATGGCGAAGGTGAGGTTGTACCAGCCTTGGGCACCATTCGCATCGATAATCACGTAGTAACCACCGTCGAGATCGGCATCGGTCAACGAACTCGTGTCGACCATCGCCGTGCCGTCCGTAGGAATCACCTCGACGATTAACGTATCATCCGCGCCCGAGTACAAACCGAGTGACATGTTGCCGCCATCGTGTGACTCAAGATCGATCTGCATTCCTTGCATGCCGGACAGGGTGAAGCCATAGGCATCCTTCAGATCCTCAGGATCCAAGCAACCCATGCCGGTCTCCGTGGGGTTCTCACCCAAGCCGATCGCCGTCATCCGTGTGCTGCCGGCATCGGCATTCGTCTGACCCCAATCCGCGGGAATGCCACAGTCATAGGGAGGCACATAGATGGTCCCGTTGGTCCAGATCTGGAGGGTGTAATTCGCCAGTCCCGAGAACTGCGAGACGTTGATGAAGTAGGTGTCGGCGGCGCCATCGGCGTCAGATCCAACGGTGCTCACGGACTCATTGCTCTCAGAAGAGGTGCTCGAATCCAAGCCAGGGTTGGCCCCGGATGTCGCATTCCACAATACGAGGTCAAGATCTGAATCCCAGTTGTCTGCAGTGAGAACGATATCGATGTTCTGCCCACGACCCATCGATAATTTGTACATGTCCGCCTTGTCGCCACCGGATACGCAACCCGTGATGGTGCCGGTGAAGGCAGTTCCCAAATCGTGTGCATCGGCCTCGATATCACCGATGTCGGCACCGGTGGAGGCATCATCGAGATTTGGACAGGGGATTCCAGAGATTGCGGTGGGCACAGCGCTTGCATTGTTGTTGTTCAACTCGTCCGTTTCGGTGACATTGCCCCAGCCATCCGGCCAAACGATCCAGTAGTAATCACCACTTTCGGTGTCCGCGGGAATGGTGAGCTGACTTGTGACGGCCTGATTGGAACCCGCCGTTAGGCTTGGCCCGGTCACATGACTGTCGACAATGGCATCGTCCCAACTGTACGTGTCATCGGTTGAAAGGATGAAGACAACATCGTAAGAGTTGGTCGAATTGAGTTCACCCGGCCCGTAATTCTCCAATGTGTAGGTGACGTTGACAGTGTCGCCGGCGGAGGCGTTCACAGGTCCACTAATCGTGTTGACAGTCAAATCCGGCTTCGGAACGGAATTGTTGGTCCAGATATCGAGTTTGTAATTCCCATCGCCAGCGTATTGCCACACCTGGACGTAGTGCATGCCTGCCGTGGTGGAGTTGGTGGTGAATTCAACCCGCTCTGTCGTAGCATAGGTCATCGAATAACCCACATACCCCGTACCCGTCTGCGGATTACCACCTGTGCTGTCACCGATGGCCAGATCGAAATCGGTGTTCGTGCCATCACCGAAATCGCGGAGAACAACGACGACATCCTTGTTCGCAGAGATCTGAATGCTGTACCAATCCTCGGTATCTGAAGTGTCGACACACCCATCCATGTTGGTCACGGTCGGGTCACTCCCTTGGGATTTCGCGGTGGCCGTGGTGTTTCCTGCATCGCCAGCTGTTCCGCCGTCAGTTTGGACTGTAGAGCAGGGAGCTCGCCCGCCGGTTTCCATGCTGCGGTCGGCCTGCTTCAGGGCAGTTGGGTGCTGGATTCCATCAGTTTCAGCATCGATTCCGACCTCCGGCGCGATGAACGGCGCGAGGGCTGAGAGAATCAGCAGCAGCACGAGCGTGAGGCTCAGGCGGTTCGTACGGGTGGCGGTGGCCATACTCTTAGCGCCCCCAGCGCGGTATTTAACTCAATTCAGACCTGCTTCGCCGAGTCAGAGGCGGTGCTGGGACTTGGCGAGTCTGCCGGCACCATTCGCCCATTCCCAACCGGCCGCCATGCAACGCGCAGAACCAATCAACTCTCCATCACGAATCACGAGGACCTCTTCGCCGACGCGCAGGTCGGCGGGTGCGGATTCCACCATCGCCGGAAAGATGTCGCCACGCCACTTGTCGGTGCCCGTGATGACGATCTCCCTGAGGGTGGCTGTTTCACGCAGCGTGGGGAGCAGGGCCTTGGTGAATGAGAATCGCCCGGAGTCAGGGTGCCACTGGGCCATCTGGGCCTTGTTCTTCAGCAAGAGCCAACGGGGTGGCTTGCCACCGACATGGAGGCCTTCAAGCCAGGCATCGGTACCGTATTGCCAGCGTGACAGGGCGGCGAATTGTTGTTTGAGCAGCCGTTTCTCGCTGTAGTTCCCGATCTCGAGTGCATCGACCGCATCTTTCAGCACATCACAGGCGGCCTTAGACGAGGCACCCACCCCTTCGGGTCGGGTGTTGATGCATTCGATTCCGAGGTCGATTCCGGAGTGGTTGATGACGGTCTTGTAGCCGACGCGTTCGACCAGATTTCTGACCATGCGTCGAATGGTCGCGAGTTCATGATCATCCCAATCGCCGGTGACTGGCACGTCATAATGGGCTGCGGGCCATTGCTCCTCCAGTTCTCTGGGCACCAGTCCGAGCGGGCTGGTGACGATCACCTGATGGGCTGCGCGATTGCGGATCGCGAAGCGGAAGAAACGGTGGCTCTGGCTTCTGGAGTAGGGCTTGCGCGCGGAGCAGGGCAGCAGGATGAGCACCTCACGCTGGGCTTCGTCCGGCATGTACTCGGTCTCGATTCTTCGGATCCAATCCTGAACGATTGGGTCCTGACGTGAGACCGGGCTGTGACAGCGGAACCTCTGCTCCTTGGCAACGTGTTTGGCGAGCGGTGCATCTGTGGAGAGCAATGCATCGTGCCTGCGCAGATGCTCGACCAGCCGTGGGCTGTTCAGCGACTGCTTCTCGACCAGTTCTCGCAGGCTTCCGGATTGGATTCCGGATCTCACCGCAGAAAGGGACGCCTTCCATTCGGACAATTGGTTCTCCATGCTGGAGGATTCACCCGAGGTTGCATCAATCGTGCGCGGACCATCTCGAGTCAGCAGAATACCATGCGCCTCGGCCTGTCGGCTGCGTCGCAGATCGAACAGGTCGATGCCAAACCATGAGAGCACTGCACAGTTGTCCGGGCCGCCGAGTCCCGGCGCCCACAACAGGGCTGCGGGGAAGCGTTCTCGCAGCATGTGAATCGCCTGCACCAGCCGGCCGGGATGGCCGGCAATCTGAACCGCATCCTGCAGCACGACGATCTCAGGTGTGAGTTCAGAATCGAGCAGGGCGGGATCATGGACCAATCGCTGCCAGGTGACGGGCAGAAGCGGACCCGTGCTCTGACCTTGACCGGAGTCTGCGGATTCAAGACTCGAGGGCAACGTGTGGCCTTCATCTGCGGCGTAGGTGGGCACATCCTCTTCACCGAATGGAAAGGCCCAGGCGCCACGCGCTGTCATCGACAGAGAAGCGGGGAGACTCTCAGAGGAATGAACGACTCTGAACGGAGCGAGAACAATATCCACGGAAGGGTCCGAGGGAGTCAGGCATAGACCGGGTGTGAAGGCGGCGGGAGACGCCCGATCTCCCAGCCCGAACAGGCGCGCATGACGCCAGCGCGCAAGGACAGTGCGCGCCAGGGGTTTGTGCTCCATGAAGCGCGGCTGCCGGCGCACCGGCCTTGAATGATTCTAAAGGGGTTGGGCGGAAGGCACGGGCCATGCGCAGCCAAGCGATCGTAGTGGTCTCGCTTCTCCTGCTCCTCTCCCCTCTGACGACCGCTGTGTCTGGACAGAGTATCACAGGAGATATTGCTGAGATCGCCCGCTCCGGTGAGTTCACTTTCGAGGGCTCCGAACTGACGCCCCACAGTCTGCTCGGTGAGCTGAGCGAGCCACAGGACAACGATTCCTACAACCTGACGACCAGCCCTGAGACCGTGCATCTTCTCGTCATCACGATGGTGGATGCACCCATTCGCATCGAGGTCTGGGAGAATGGCGCGCTGCTTGCACACATCGAGGGGGGCGTGGGCCTCTATCTGCTGTTCAGCAGCGAAGGTGGTGAACTCAGTGTCGAAATCTCAAGCGTCACGTTCAATGGCACGAATGTCTACATCGTCGCTGGGTTCGCCCATGCAGAGGATGAGGTGCTCGGAGTGGCTGGACTTGCAGCGGCCGGATTCGTCCACATGGACGATGCCGCAGGAGATGTTGCGGCCTGGGATGTCGGCGGCAATGCCCCGATTCGGCTCGACTGGACCTCCGCGGGTGATGTCGAGTTCACCGGTCACTTCATCGATTCGTCTGGTCAGATGATCTCCTTCCCGATGGAGGGTGGAAATGGTTCTACAGAGGTGCGAACGCCATCGACCTTGCGCGGGTCTGAACAGATTCAACTCTTCGTCACAGCGAAGGCGAATGGCACCGGCTGGTGGTGGGTGGATCATGCGGTGCTGGAGCCGCGGGATGATGCCTGTGTCCACGACTGTCCCAATCTGGTCGGAGAGGAGAACTTCGAGACTGATGCCCACTCCATGTTGGATGAATCGATCTGGCTCACAACGGGCTCACTCTCCGCTGAAGATTCCGCCGATGTATATCCAATCTTCATACCCGGCGAGCTGTGGGAGACCCATCGCCTGTTCGCGACGATTGAGGGCGAGGGCGTCGAGGTTCAGATCCAGGCATGGAACAACTCGGCCGAATTCCCGAGCCCGCTCGCAATTGAAACCGGAACCGGCACGATTGGATTGAACATGACGCCGGGCTATCACGTGGTCAAGGTGATGGGCGATGGCGCCTATTCTCTGACCGTGCATGCGGTGAACATGAGTGATGCCTCTGACGAGCCGATTGATCCGGGCGAGATGGTCGACCTGTGGCGCGAGTTCATCCCATTCTACATCGGCATCGGCGTGGTCATGCTGCTACCGCTGGCCTGGGTGATCTGGAGTCTGCGAGGCACGACGATGTCCAGTGAGATCCAGGCACATGAGCGCGGCCGCTTGCGCCGCCTGCGCGAGCGCTTGGCTCAACTGCTGTCCAGAGAAGTCGCCGATGAGGAGGCAATCGACAGCGCGCTCAAGATGCTTGAGGCGGTGCAGTGGAAGGCGACCGAAGTCGAGATGGGTGAAGCCACGCTGACCCATCACACGGGAGCGCTGACGCTCAAAGCATGGAGGCTGGATGGCCAGAATCTGCTCGTCGGTATCCATGTGGAGGAACAGGCCTGGGAATTGGCCGCATTGCGCTTCCATGCGACGGAGGGTTCGGAGTGGAGGGTCGCCGAGGTCAGTCCTGCCGCGTTATTCGATGGCGATGAAATCTTTCTCGATACGTTGGAGGTCGGCACAACCCGTTTCCTGAGATTGCGCCTTGAAGGCACGGCTGAGGGATTGGACCTTCACCTCTCGGGATTGGTCGATGGAAAACCACTCGCCGCGGTCCCTGCTCAGGCTCTGATCATGGCGGAATGATCAGCCACGGCGGTCCTTCGCCTCTTGACGGACCGCATCCTCGACTTCTTCGGTGGGCAGGCCGAACGACTCTCTGAGTTCCTCGAGTTGGCCTTTCATCGCCTTGTTCACCTTGTCGGGTAGGTGGAGTTTGAGCAGAATCGTCACATCGCCTCGGCCGCGATTGCGGCGATGGGGCATGCCTCGGCCGCGGATGATGATGGTCTCGGAGGGGCGTGAATTCGGAGGGATGTTGATGATCAGGGGTTTGCCATCGATATGGGGCAGTTCGATTGTCGTGCCTAGCACCATCTCAGGATAGCCGAGCGGTAGGGCCATGATGAGATCGGGGCCATCGCGCTCGTACCAGTCGTGCTCTGCCTGATCGAGTTGGATGAAGAGGTCGCCGGGCTGACCCCCTGCCAAGGGTTCCCCCCGGCCTCGTTCGCGCAGGCGAATGCCATCGTCAGCGCCGCGCGGAATGGGGATTCTGAGGGTGCGCTCGCGTTTGACCGCACCACTGCCTCGGCAGACACCGCACCCATTGAGAATCGTATGGCCTTCACCGCCGCAGGCTGGGCAATCGCTGACCACCTGCTGGACGAATGGCCCGACCCGCGCATGCTGGGTGATCCGACCCTGACCTTCGCAGGTCGCACAGGTCTGGATGTCCTCTGGCGTCTCGGCGCCGTTGCCATCACAGTCATCGCAAGAGGTGGAGAGTCTGGCCTTGATCTCGACCTCGGCTTCCGCATAGACCTGTTCGAGTGTGATGGCATGGTGAATCAGAACATCATGGCCGCGGCGGGTTCGGCGGGTGCTGCGGCCACCACCACCGAACATCGAGGAGAAGATCGACTCAAAGCCCCCCGAGAACAGGTCGTCAAGGTTGATGTTCACACCTTGGAAACCGCTGGGGCCGAAGGGAGAACCGCCCGGCGAGTCATGGCCGAACATGTCGTATTGACGGCGCTGGTCGGCATTGGACAACACGGCGAAGGCCTCCTGCACCTCCTTGAATTGCTGTTCAGCGTCTGGATCATCCGGATTCTTGTCTGGATGATACCGTCGCGCAAGGCTCCTGAACGCCTTCTTGAACTCCGCTTCCGAAGCATCTCGGCCCACGCCGAGAACCTCGTAGTAGTCACGCTTCGTCGCCATGGTCGCCCCTCCGGATGAGCCCGCGTCCGGTCGGCCGTTCTTCAATCCGACGATGGGTAATCACAGTGTTCCGCCACAGTTCTCACAGTAGGATTCCGCGGCTGGATTCGAATGTGAGCAGGCTGCACAGCGATTGCCAGAGGCCATGGGAACCGATGCTGTTGGAGTTTCACCGACCCCAGACATCTCCTGAGCATACCAATCTGTCTCCGCCGGAACTGGTTCTGGCGCTGCGGGTACAGGCGGGTCGGCGGAGGTCCTGATGGTGGTGGTATCCTTGAGTTTGTCCAACACGCCGCCAATCACACCCTTCTCGGGTGCTTCCTGTTCGTGGGTCACGCCTTCGATCGAGTCCACCGGACCGCTCTCTCCCGTCACGCGCGAGGTGGCGAGGCGAACGTGTTCTGATTCGGAGAACAGGGAGACATCCTCAACGCTCTGCTCACTGGATTCAATCTCATCGGTCACCTTCACTCCGGTCAGACCACCGATGCTGCCATCGAGCCGCTGAAGTGCCTTGGCTGAGAGTTGTCCCTTCTCGACCCCTTGCGCATCGGCTTCGAGTTCGGACATGGCAAGATCCGCCTTGGACCAGACGCCACGGTCCTCAGCCGCGTATTCTCGCTGGAGTTTCTTGATGTCCTTGCGACGATGCCACTCGTGGTCGCGAACCGTGCGCGCCTGACGGAACAGCAGGGATCCGATTAGAAGAGCGACACAGATGTAGATTGCCATGGAGAACGTGTCGGTGACCAGGCGTTCTCGAATCGCAGGAATCAGGCTGTGCAATGCGATGAAGATGAACAAAGGCGCCGCCAGCAGGAGCCAAGCGTTCAGCGCATTCTTCTTCTCCGCCATGACCTCACCATCCGTGGTTCCGATTTCAAAGAATCCCTCGCAGGATTCCTCATCCAACGCGGTCTTTCGGCGGCCGTCCGGGGCGGAATATACCCAGCAGCAGACCGACGCTGAAGGCGGTATGGAGCACGAGCAGCATCAGGGGTACACCGTAGACCATCGATCGGTCCTTCCACCGCCGGGCTTCACCGAGTCCGACCCCGAACAATACCGCTGCGTACAGCATCAGAGGGATCAGGAAATTCGGCACGGATGCGGTTGACTGCCCATCAATCCACAAGCCGAGCACGATGGCGAGGCCGATCCAGGGCAGGAATTCAGCCAGATGGATGCGCGCTTTGGCATCCATGACGTGCTTCATGCGCCAGAAACCATAGCGATGTCCCATTCGCCACCACTGTTTCATCGTCGTTCGCTTGGCCATCCGAACATGGGTCGCTGCGGTGCGCCACAACGGCCAACCCGCTTTGATGAGGCGCAGATTCAATTCGCTGTCCTGGGTGGTGATGAAGGCCTCGTTCCAACCATTGACCGCCTCCAGAGCCTCTCGTCGATACAGGGTGAAGGGTGGTGTCTTGGTCGGCCCATCCGCGCTGAAACGAGCGAATTGCCCCGAACCTCCGAGTGGGCAGGCGAGGGTGGCCTCGACCCAGTTCTCGGTCCGGCCACGCTCAAGGTCCGACTCGAGGACTCGCGCACCCAGTCCGCCAAGACGGATGCCCTTGGTGCTCTCGATTGAAGCGAGGCGCGCAAGGCGGATCTCGAGGTGGTCAGCGGGCACCCAGGCATGGCCGATCATCTCGAACACGAATTCGACCTCATCTCCGAGCAGGTCCATCGCGAGATTGCGAGCGTGGGGGACGAAACGAAACAGATTGTGATGGAGTTCGATGCGAGGTCCGCCGATTTCAGCGGAATGTCTCGCCAAACGCTCGACCATGTCCTGTGTGCCATCGGTCGACCCGCCATCCAGCACGATGATCTGGTGGGCATGACTGGGGTGGGTCTGACCGATCAGACTCGAGAGACAGCGTTCGATGCAGGCGGCCTCCTGATAGCACGGGATGACCGTGGCGACGACCGGGGCGCGCTCCATGGCCCGCCACGCCGAGCGTCATGACGTCAAGGTTACGCGCCCGAAAGCGACAAGGAGCACCGACGGCCACCATTGGACGTTCTCCATGACCCACGCGCCACTGGTGACCGTCTCGACGCGGGTCATGCCGCACGAATCGCTCAAGAAGTGCATTGGCGCCGTCATCCGCCTCTTCCCGGATTGGCAGGTGGAGTCGGCTGTGGAATCGAATGAATTCCCGATTGGACGAAAGATGGCTGAACTGGAGTGTGAAGGATGTGCACCGGATGCTTTCCTCCATCAACTCACCGAACAACGGATTCTCGATACCGCTCTCGATGCCATGTCCATTCACCTGAACCGGGATTCAACCTGGTTCCAACTCTCCCGCCAGGCGGCGATCACCGGCAAAATCGCCTTCATTCTCGAGGATGAGAAACCGATCGGTGGTGTGATTCACGTGCGGATGCAGAGCCCGGACATGGCCGACTGGTTGGAGGCCGCGACCTGGCATGCCGGCCGCAGAGAAGTCCCGCGTGAGATCGGAGATGTTCTCGCCATGACCCGCAAAGGCCAGGTCAACGAGTGGTTCGATGCCAAGGGTCGAGCGACGATGGGTGCTGAGGATCAGGAAGAGTCACGCAACGCCTGAAAACCGGCCTCTGCAAGCCGTTCGGCAAAGGTGACATCGGGGGGCAGCCACTCGATCTCGGCAATCTGATCCTCGGTGATCCAGCGCACCTCATCATGCACCTTCAGGCTGAGTTCCTGTCCATCCGCCTGGCAGGCGAAGAAGGCCAATTCGACGACCATCGATCCGTAATCATGGCCATGTCGTCCGAGGCACTCGCCGACGACGACGTCGAGGCCCAATTCCTCGCGCAGCTCACGAGCCAGGGCTGAGGTCTCGGATTCATCGGCCTCGATCTTGCCACCGGGGAATTCCCACCAACCACCCATCTCCTCACTCGATGCTCTGCGGCAGGCGAGCATGCGCCCCTGTGGGTCGACGATCACGCCGCCGACCACTTGGATCGTCGGCTTCTGCACCAGCCGGGCCGCGATGTCGAGAAGGATCTCCTGTTGTCGCTCGATCGCCAGGATCTCGCCCGGAGGTAGGTGGACGAACAGGGCGGGTAAGGCTCGGCCTCGGACTTCGCATCCTCGGGTCTCGATACCGTGCAATGTGTGGTAATAGGTCTCGTTGCAGACGAAACGGCCACAATCCTCACTGATGACGACCTCGTCTGAGTCCGCGAAGGCGAGATTGAATGAAGGGTGGTGTGCAGTTGTATGCAGCAGGTTCAGCCCACCCTCGATGACGGGGATTTCATTCGCCTGCCTGCCCGCATTGTCGGCGGTCCGGAAATCGCATTCATTGACCGCACATATCTCGATGTGGATCCGCGTCGCGTTCTCCTTCAGCCCGAGATGGATGATCGCATCGATTCCTTGCAAGTGCTCTGTGGATCGTCGACCACCCTCTGCATCGACGCTGAGAATCTCGCCCTCGAAATCGAGGGTGACGGTCCGGGATTCCAAACCAAAAGGAGGTGTTGGATCCAAATCCACCTTCATCTCACGACCGATCAGCCGATTCGCGAGACTTTCGGAGATGTTGACATCATGCTCGCCGAACGGCTCGAATCCCGTCAACCGGATTCGGGCCAGCATTGGGCCAGAAGGAGGGGCTGTTCAGACATAGAATTATGGGGATGCTCTGCGCAATCATGTGCATGGATGAGGGTGAGATCGAACGGCTCGCCCAAGCGAACAGCCTCGAGCGCTTCAAAGATCGTTCCGGGCGCGATGGCGCGGATGGAAGCTTAATCCTCGCCGATGCGCTGACCTATGCCGCGGGTGCCACCGCTGTAATCACCGCTCTGCTCGATGCCTATGAATCGGGTTGGACATTCTCTGCCGGCGCGATTGTGATGATCTGCGCAGGGTTCGGCTTGTGGATCTGCTCACAATCCCTGAATGACTTTCGTCGGCTCATCCCCGTGTGGTTGCGGATTGTGCTCGGCATGCGGGTTCTGCCGAAGACCTTCGAGGAACAGAGTCTGTCCGCGCGCAGGCGGCGCATGTGGACGATGGTGGTCGCTGCCGCGCTCTCTTCGACAATCGCTGTACAATTCAGTCTGAGGGACACCATCCTGACCCGCTCGAGCGTGCCCTTCCATCTCGTGCTCTGGCTCATCGTGCTACTCGATCTGGCGGTCGCCGTCCAATGGGCCCGGCTCATCTCACGGTCGGGTCGCATCCAGGATCGACCCGGAGGTTGGCGCCACTGAGAATCGATACAGGCACAGGATTGAACAGGTCGGCCGCGCACCGAGGCGTGAGGAGTGATGCCGATGGATGATGCTGAGGATGACCTCGTCGTCTCATTGCCGGCCATCGAACCGAATCAGAGCGGCCCAAACCTGCTCGCTAAGATGCGAAGTTCCGCTGGTGCAATCCGACTCATCTGGCACGAATTGACCGCGGGTGTCGGCGCCTGGGGATCGCTCAAACCTCTGCTCGCCGCCGGGCTTGCCCTGATCCCCTTCCTCTTTCTGGGCCAGCATTTCAATCGCCAGCACCAGAAGGGATTCGACTGGACCCTATTGCAGATTCCGCTTCTGCTGACCATTCTCCTATGGCCGGTGCTCTGGCTGTGGTCAATCATTGAGGCTTATCGCGTCGCGATGCTCGACGTGACCGAGGCTGAAAACACGCGCCGCATCCTCGCCGCGGTCGAGTGATCACCAGTCGTCGGGAATCTCAAGTGGAGAGAAGAGTTGTCCCGCACCCGCCGCGGTCGCTAGTTGACTGCGAACCAGATGCTCCCACTGGCGTAACTGCAGCAGGGCGTCGGCCAATGGCATCTCGGTCTCGGTCATCGCCGTGCGAAGAATCGTGTCTAGGATGTCCATTCGGTCTTCATCCAGGTTGTCGAGAAGAGACTCCAGTGCCGGGCCTTCGGGCGAGGCCTCCGCCTCATGGCCGAGCAACGGCCAGGCTTCGGCCAGAATCTCGGGGAGGACCTCGCCGGAGGTTTCAGCATGAGCTATGAGCGCCTCGGTGAGTTGACGCGTATACTTTGAGAAGACGAGGGAGGCTTCGAGCAGTGGCATCGAATACTGGCTGAGGAAACGGACCAATTGCTCCTGCAGGAAAACCATCTTGTCGGCTACGTCTGAGGTTGGCGACGGGATCTCAATCCGTGGCGTCTCCTCCTCCATGCTCTCCGCCCAGCGGGTTGGACTGTGAACTCACCGGTCAGATCTGTTCGGTCTCGCGGGCGTGATCCACCTGCTCTTGTGTCCAGCCCGCGCCAATCAATTTCTCATCTGTATGACCTGATGGGCTCACTTCCGTTGGCAATTCGATCACCTGAGGCCCGGGGGGAGTTGCAGGTGGGGGCACGTTCTCGAAGCCAGGTGGGGGTACGTTCTCGAAGCCAGGTGGGGGCACGTTCTCGAAGCCAGGCGGGGCTTCAATCGCATCTTCGGTCTCGACGATATCGGCTTGGTCATGGTCTTCCAACACGTCTTCCAGATCGGCCTGTTTCTCGCGTCGATAGAGGACGAGCATCGCGACGCCGAAGCAGATCGACGCGACGGCGATGATGTAGAGGATGAACAGCCCTGTGGACTGTTCGATCTGTTCGCTCAGGGCCTCGCCATCCCGCGCGGTATGTGATCTCACATCGAGTGGCTCGATTGTCACCCAGTCGATGTCGATATGGCCATCACGGGCGACCAGCTGGTATCTGAACACCTCATGTGCCTCGGCTTCAGGCGTGGGCAATTCGAGTATGGCCTGCCATTCCGAATCCGCATCGATCTCGACGGTGGTGGACACGCCGATGACCTCCACCCAGTGGTCGGTCTCGATCTGCTCGAGCAGGATGAAGGTGACCTCGCCGGACTCATCGCCCGAATTCTGGCCAGCGATGTTCAGCACGGCGACATCCCCGCCGACCGGTGAGGGATTCTGCCAAGAGATCGAAGTGTCCTCGCCGCGCAGGTCGACGATGGGGCCGACTCGGATCAGCCGCCATTGTTCCAGAGGGGTGTATTCGGTATTGTTCTCAGCAAGATAGGGATTACCCGCTCGGTCCGAGCCAGTGACCCAGACATCGACGATATAGCCTGGTAGCAACTCGATCGAACCTGCATCCGTCAGGTCGATTCGGCCCTCCCAACCCCAATCCAAGCCCACCGGAGCGCCAATCGCGAAGGGTTGGTTCCCACGAGATATCTCACTAGTGCCTGCACGGATCCGCCAATGGATTTCGGCAGGTCGCTCGACATCGAAGCCATGCTCATCTGCGACGTGAAGGCTGATCGGAAGGTCATCTGCACGATCGATACGGATGTCACCGCTGGGGCCGAGCAATCGAATCTCGGGCGGTGCGCCATCGACGATCAACTGGATTCGGGGTCTGTGCGGAGTGGTATCATCGGCGAGCCCGGGCAGGTTCTCCAAGCGCGCATACATGTCGAGGCTGCCACTGCGGACGTTGGGGACGAGGATGTCGAGGGTGAACTCGCCGCCTTCACGAGGGACAGCGGACCATGAGCGCTCGAGATCACCGACAACGATGTCGAAGGCACCCTCCGGCGCGGGCGTTGCATCCTCACTGAACAGGATTCTACCTCCAATCCGCACGACCTGCCCCGCAGCGATCAGCTCCGGATTATCCTGTGGCCGATACAGGTTGCGTCCGGTCGCAAGGTCGGTTGCCGTGAAGTGTCCCGGCACCATGTCGAAGCGCAGGTCATTGTCTAGACTCCACTCGTCATAACCCAATCCGCCACGGTCTTCATGACAGGGGATCACCGTATCGAGATCGCAGGGCCAGTCCGTGACCTCGACCACGGGGACGAAGGTGACCTCGCCATCGATGTCGAACTCCTCGGGGAATAACCAGGTCAGTTGGAATCGGATATCGAGGTAGAGGAGGCTCTCATTCAACGGATCGGTCGACCAAGTGCTGTAGAGATTGGAGACTGCAACCGCCGTACTGCCCGACTCCAGAATCATATCGTGACCGAGTTCGGGCCGGGTGAAATTCGCAAAAATCGAAGCCCGCTCGTCGTCGAAATCACCAATCAGGGAGAGGTGAACCGCACGGATGTCCTGCCAGCCATTGCCATCGCCGACCATCAGGCGAGCCACATAGGTCGTACCTGGATGGAGCGGCGTCTCGTCATCGTGGCCGAGCAGGGAAGAATCCGCCATCTCGAGCAGTGGGGGGTACTCGACGCGGATCGAATAGGTGGACAGGTCAGCACTCCAGTCCGCTGGGGCCCCTCCACCACCGCAGCTCGCGGGCGTATCCTCGCAGACGGGCCCTCCGCCACGGGCCAGTGCGTTGCCCTGTTGGTCTGCCCCACTGACGTAGAATGAGACGGTCTCACCATGGTCATTTGTGGAATCATCGATGATGCCGTTGAAGATGTTGATACCGCCCGGCAACATCTCAGGTGAACGCATTATTGCCGTACGATATTCATCCGCGTCGGGCAGGGTATTGTAATTCAAATCATCCTGGGATTCCACCCAATGGTGGAGCGTGATCTGCGTCGGTGGGTCAACCGAATCCTGCACGGTGATGGTGACGCTTCGGGATCCCGCATGCATCTCACTGCCGTCCGGTGGGGTCGAGCTGATTACCAAGGGGCTGTTGCCATCGAGCACAATCCGCATCGTGTTGTAAGCCGGATTGATGTAGCTGGAACCCGCGGGCAGCGAGGCCACCTCGATCTTGAACAACATGCCGCCCTGACTCGATTGAAGAGGTGTCTCAAGCGTCATGTAATACTGGCCGTGAGCCGGATTCGCCTCGCTGAGGAACAGGACGACGTCATCGATTGGAATGCCGTCTTGGGTCAGATTCTGGCCGGTGAGTTGCAGATCGAATTGGCCGGCCTGTGGTGAGAAGGACGTGCCTTCGAAGGCGATCGTTCCGCTGAAGGTGAGGTTCTCGCCACCGCGCATCCAATCATAGGCGAGCATCTGCCGGCCTGACTCATCGACAGCGGTGAGATCGAGCAGTTGGATGTCATTCTCGACGCGCAGGTCGAGACCTTCCGTCTGAAAGCCATCGACGACCAATCCGAGATCGTCGAATACCGTGATGTTCGCCTCGGTGGAAATCTCATCATCCCAGGCCCAGGTAGCCTGAATCGGCATGCGCACGCTGACCACGTCGTTGCCATCGGTCACCGCCATGCAACTCGCCGTAGCGAAGAGGACGAAGTCGTCGGGGTCATGATCCTCGGTGCAACTATCTCCAGCTGTCCAACGCAGCACCGGGTCCTCGCCATGGCGGGAACCCAGTTGGATGTCGACGCGGTTGAGCATCGTGGCATCGTCGCCAATCGCGATTCTCGTCACTAGGATGCGGTCGGTGCCGTCGGGAACGAGCATGCCTCCATCGAGCGAGCTGTCCAGCACCCGCGTTCGGAAGCGGTAGGTGATGTCGAGGTCGGCGAGGCG
>Ga0114996_10000896_pt1 | contig 40846 bp, 37 predicted proteins | sample ArcticOcean_MG_C_4_FD_87039 | JGI IMG/M metagenome (GOLD analysis project Ga0114996, IMG submission 87039) | Marine microbial communities from western Arctic Ocean - ArcticOcean_MG_CB4_134 | ecosystem: Environmental > Aquatic > Marine > Oceanic | place: Arctic Ocean: Canada Basin | collected... | reverse complement strand
GCTGCCGATATGGGGAGTCCAGAGGGGTTCTCCTCTGGACCGCAGGCCAGTCTCAACCATACACGCTCCGGGGGATGTGCCCCCGGTATATGCTGAGCCTAAAGGGCTCTGGCCCTAGCGGCGGGCTTTGGGCGGCGAGTATGACTTCATCTGGTTGGGCTTCTTTCGGGCAACGCCGGTCTTCTGTGCCGCTGCGGCTACCTCTTTTGCGACTCGTCGAACAACACTCAGGTCAAAGATGCCTGGGATGATGTAATCCTCGTTCAAGTCGCTGTCCGGAACCCCTGCGGCGATTGCTTGGGCTGCAGCGAACTTCATTTCTTCGTTGATCGTCGTTGCACGGACATCCAGCGCACCCCGGAACATGCCGGGGAAGCAGAGGGCGTTGTTAATCTGGTTGGCGTAGTCCGAGCGGCCAGTCGCCATGACTTTGGCGATGCCTTTGACCTCGTCCGGCCAAATCTCGGGATCGGGGTTGGCCATCGCAAAGACGATAGGGCTGTCGTTCATGTTCGACACCATCGCAGGGGTCACGGTGTTTGGCGCAGATAGGCCTAGAAAGACATCTGCCCCCTGCATCGCCCTGGCAAGGTCGCCCTCAATGTTGTCCGGGTTGGATATCTCTGCGAAATCGTCTTTGGCCTTGTTACCCCGGTTGTCACGACCTCGATACACGATTCCGGATGTGTCTACACCGATGATGTTGGTTGCCCCTGCAGCTATAAGCATCTTGGCGCAAGCGATACCGCCGGCTCCCACGCCGTTGACTACCACCTTTATCTCGTCCATGTGTTTGCCAGTGATCTTCAGTGCGTTGAGCAGACCTGCTGTGGCCACTACTGCTGTCCCGTGCTGGTCATCGTGGAACACGGGGATGTCCAATTCGTTCCTGAGTCGATCCTCGATGTAGAAGCAGCGAGGCGCGGAGATGTCTTCCAGGTTGATGCCGCCGAAGCCAACGGATATCGCCTTGACGATGGATATGATCTCGTCTGCGTCCTTGGTGTCCAGACAGACGGGCCACGCGTCCACGTCAGCAAGTTCCTTGAACAGCACCGCCTTGCCTTCCATGACGGGCATCGCGCCGCCGGGGCCGATGTCGCCGAGGCCTAGCACCGCTGTGCCGTCGGTCACGATTGCTACGGTGTTGCCCTTGCCGGTTAGCGTCCAAATCGCCGATGGGTCATGGTGGATGGCCATGCTGACGCGCCCCACTCCAGGCGTGTAGACCATGGACATATCGTTACGTGTCTTGACGGGGGTTCGACTTGCGACCTCAATCTTGCCGCCCAGATGCTTCAGGAACACGGGGTCTGAAACGTTGAGCACCTTGACGCCCTTCACTCCTCGCACCCTCTTGGCGATCTGCTCGCCGTGGGCTACGTCGCGGGCGTTCACGGTGATGTCGCGCACCATGAGGGTTCGACTCGAGCTGACGGTATCGATGGCGCCGATGTCCCCTTCAGCGTCGCCGATAGCAGAGGAGATGGTTCCAAGCATGCCTGCCTCGTTAGAATACTGGGCTCTGATGGCGATGCTGTAAGCAATGCTGGGGATATTGGCTGGCATGATGGTGTCCCTCCCTACGAATATTCAATGACCAAACATTGTGCATATCATACGCCAACAATCTTGAATAGATATACCTAAAGGGGGGAACTCTCTTGCTTGAGGACTTCCCACTTCGGCGGGGCTTCGCGCTAGAATAGCCCGCAAGTTCTACGAGAGGTGACACATGATCAACGGCAGGGTATTCGTGACCAGGGAGCTAGCTCCTCAAGTTATTCTGCGACTGCGCGATGAGTTCAGCGAGGTTGACGTGTGGAAGCCGTTTGGGCCGCCAACGCCCACGGAGCTTGCAGTGCGTACGGCTGGTTGCCTGGCGCTGCTGACCATGGTGTCTGACCGCGTTGACGCAGCGTTACTTGATGCTGCGCCAACACTACAAGTAGTGGCGAACATGGCGGTTGGCTACAACAACGTGGACATCGCCGCCGCAGCTGCACGAGGCGTCATCATTACCAACACGCCCAACGTGCTGGAAGAGACCACGGCGGACATGGCCTTCGCACTGATGTTGGCCGTCGCTCGACGTGTGGTGGAGTCGGACGCCGATACCCGTGCCGGCAACTGGGGCCTCTGGCACCCCGGGTTATTCTTGGGGAACGATGTCCACGGCGCTACGCTGGGCATTGTTGGTCTGGGGACTATTGGTAGCGCAGTGGCCCGCCGCGCACGTGGCTTCGATATGCGTATCAAGTACACCGCTCGCAATCGACAGCCTGAGACGGAGGCGGCCGTGGGCGCTGAGTTCGTGCCTAGCTTGCATGACATGCTGGGCCAGTGCGATTTCGTATCGCTGCACGTGCCGCTGACTGATGCCACTCGTGACCTCATCGGTGCGCAGGAGTTTGGGTTGATGAAACCGACTACTTACCTGATAAACACGTCGCGGGGCGATGTGGTGAACACGGACGCGTTGCTAGCTGCCCTACAAACCGAGTCGATTGCCGGAGCGGGTATCGACGTGACTGCGCCGGAGCCTATACCGCCCGACCACCCGCTTTTGCAGCAGGCCAACCTGGTCATCACGCCACACCTTGGCAGTGCAACCCATGCCACGCGGGGTCGTATGGCGATGCTGGCCGCTGAGAACGCCATTGCTGCATGTAGCGGGGCCCCCATACCCAACCCCGTTGGCCTTTAAGGCCTTCTGTGAGCGCCTACGGCGCGGGGCCGGGGCTTTAGTCTCCGCCGGAGCGACATATGTCTGAGACTGGCCTGAGGGCCAGGGCCTTAGTCTCCGCATAAAGGCCTGCACACCATTGACCAGCACCTAGATCGCTCCCTATAATGGCTATGCGAGCGGAAGTAGTTCAGCGGTAGAACGCCTCCTTGCCAAGGAGGAGGTCGGGAGTTCGAATCTCCTCTTCCGCTCCATTTTTCGTATTTAAAACCAATAATTTCGTTAGATTTACGATTTGTGGGTGATGCGATGGTGGAGCTGAAATTACCGGGTGGTAAAGTCAAAGATGTCACCGGCTCTATTTCGTGTTTAGCGCTAGTGAGGGCATTCCGAGAGAATAACTTTCGTGACGAGAAAATCTTGAAACTGCTCTTATCCGCAGATCCCAACCTAGCCGTTCGAGAGAAAAAGCCTAAGCTGACTTATGCATCTAGCGACCCTAGTAATCGAGCCTATTCAATCGACCGTTGGGTGTGGGCCTTTCGAAAACACGGAATTCCCGAAGACGAAATTGAAGAGATTCTTAAGGGATTGAACCCAGATCCTATAACTCTCAAAAAAGCTGCCAGCAAGTATGCAAAGACCGTGGAGAGCCTACGCGCTTGGATTAAAAGTGGACATCTAATCCCGATTGACCCTGACCTCGTGGCCAGGTCATCATCGACGAGAAAGAGCTAGTGAAAGTACTGGCAGATCCCCCCACAGCCGGCAGGCCCGCCAAGTCTGCCCGGTAGGGACTAGCCTCCTTTACAAGGAGGAGGCTGGTACTGCATTGTTCACTTCATCCCCAATTCTTGGCTTTGAGACCGGTGTTTGCCCCTCCAAGTGCGTCCACGTGCGCTATCAGGATGTTCAGCGTCCCCTCCTGTCGCGATACGGTGCCCCGCACCTTCAGCAGAGGGTTTGCTAGTTGGTGGCGAAGCCGCTGATACTCCCGCTCCCAGATCATCATCGGAATGTGGCCGAACTCGTCCTCCAGGGTGATAAAAACTGTCTTGCCCGATGGCCGCTGGCGACGGACTACAAGGCCAGCTACTACTACTTCCTGACCGTCTACCAGCCCACTCAGATCTTGACTGGTCAGTACCCCTGGTAGCCCCGGACGCAGGTGGGCCATGACGTGACCACTGGGATACATGCCCAATGACCGGTACTCTCCTTCCATGACCTCACCTGCATGAAGCTTCGGCAACAGCGTCGTGTCTTGGTCTATCGCAATTCCTAAACCCATCTGTTTGCCTACGGGATGGTAGCGCAGGCCGATCTCCCACTTCATCGTTCTGCGATCCGGGTTGAAGGCGTCCAGAGCCCCTGCATCTGCCAGCGACACCAACTCGCCCTGCAACAAGCCTGTGCGCTCCATGAAGTCTGCCAGGCCAGGGAACGGAGCGACACGCTCGCGTACATCAACAATCCGTTTGCCAGCCTTCTGTCCGACATCCCGAACGTACCCGAACCCTAGGCGGATGGAATCTTCCTCAATGGTGCATTGGTCTCTGCTCAGGTTCACGTCAGGGTTAAGGACTTGGATGCCGTGCCGTCGTGCATCCTCTTTCAACGTCTCAGGCGAGTAGAATCCCATCGGCTGCTGATTCAAGAGGCCAAGGTAGAACTCCAGGGGGTAGTAGCGCTTCAGCCAGGACATTTGATAGGCCGTCACGCCGAAGGCGAAGGCATGGGACTCCGGAAACATATAGCCGCCGTTGAACTTGCTGAAGATGCGCCGTGCGGTCTCCTCGACTACACCCTTCTCTGCTGAGCCGTCTCTGAACAGCTCCCAGTAGTGGTCAAGCAGACCCTGGTTGTTTCGGCGACCATAGGCTCGGCGAAGTTGGTCAGCGTCGCTGGGGCTGAGGCCTCCCACGTCGATGGCGAGTTGGTTCACCTGGTCCTGAAACAGGATGATACCCAGCGTCCGTTCCAACGCCCGTTTCTCAAGGTCATGGTCGAAGGCAACTGGTTCCTCGCCGGTGCGTCGACGGATGTAGTGGCGAACGCCGTCGTTGGCACCCACCCCGGGCCGTACTGCTGCGACTTCACGGGCCATGTCCGTTAGGTTTAAGGGCTTGATGCGCGGGATGGTCTGTATCTGCGCTGCCGACTCCACCTGAAAAATGCCGATGGTGTCTGCTCTGTGGAGCATGGCGTAGACCTCTGGGTCCTCAAAGTCGATGCGGGTGAGGTCTATTGCCTCCCCTGTGCGCTGCTCAATCTCCCTCGTCGCATCCTGCATCTGTGACAGTGCGCCAAGGGCAAGGAAGTCGATCTTCACAAACCCCGCATCCTCTACGGCATTCTTGTCCCACTGGCAGATGTACCGACCCTCCATAGCGCTGGGCTGAACGGGTACCATATCGATGAGGGGCGAGGAGCTGATAATCATGCCGCCCGGGTGTTGCGCGAGCCCTCGAGGAAACCCGTCCAACTCGTACGCCAAATCCAACAAGTCACGCCAGCCGGGAGCATCTGAGAGGCCTTTAAGCTCTGGCAGGTCTTCCATCTCATGGCGTAACTTTCTGGCGCTGTGAGTCTCCACGCGCTTGGCGAATCTATCGATCTGGTCCGATGGCAGCCCCAGCGCCTTGCCCAGGTCACGGATGGCTCCTTTGCTCTGGTAGGTGACCAGCATCCCTGTCAGCGCTGCCCTGTCCCATCCGTATTTCTTGTGGACCCGCAGAATCAACTCCTCGCGGATATTGCGAGGGAAGTCCAGATCGATGTCCGGCACCTTCGCCAACGAGTCTTCTGGTAGGAACCGCTCCAGCGACAGGCCGTATTGCAGCGGGTCGATGTGGCTCAGACCGATGAGGTACCCCACCAGCATGGAGACGCTGGAGCCGCGTCCTCTGCCAGGCGGCGCTTCTTCTATCGGCACCTCCCTATCCACAAGGCCCAGGTCCATCATCACCTCGCGGCCCAGTTGAATGATCTCGTGGTACAGGAGCATGAATCCGGCCAGGTTGTGCTTCCTGATCAGCCGGAATTCCTGAGCGAGCCGCTCTGCGACTTGTGGTGTCACCGCCCCGTAGCGACGTACCGAAGCCTGGTTGCACAGCTCTTCCAGGTACGTTTCCTGTGTTTGGCCTTCCGGGACGGGGTAGTCGGGAAAGCTGTAGCCAAGGTCTCGGGATAGGTCGAAGGAGCATTGCTCGGCGATGCGAAGGGTGTTGTCGATTGCCTCCGGAATCTCGGCGAAAAGGTTGGCCATCTCCTCTGCTGACTTCAAATAGAACTCGCTGTTAGGTCGTCGTTCTCGGTGGGTCTCCTCCAGGCTCTTGTTGTGTTTGATGGCTACCAGGCAGTCCTGGAGGCGGTGACGCTCCCTCACGTGGTAATGGACGTTGTTGGTGGCGACTGTCCTCAGGCCTAGATCCCTGCCCAAGCCGACTAAGGCTTTGATGCGGGCCGTGTCGGCATGGACCAGGTTCTGCTGGAGCTCCAGATAGACGTTCTCTGCGCCGAACCACTCTCTGTACTCTGTGAGTCGCTTTCGCGCTGCTTCGAGTCGCCCCTGATCCACGAGAGTAGGCACTTCTCCCTGTGCGCAGCCGGTAAGCAACACCAGGCCCTCAGCGTGGTCTGCTAGCAAAGCCGGGTCGAGTTGCGGGTCTTTGCGCTCACCGAAGACGTAGGCGGCCGTCACCAGCCGACACAGGTTGGCGTAACCGTCACGGGTCGCTGCTAGCAGGGTCAGATGAGCACCGCCCTGAATCGTGACCTCGCAACCGATGATGGGTTGGATGTCCAAACTTCGAGCAGCCCCAGCGAACTCCATCGCCCCGCAGAGGTTGTCGTGATCCGTCAACGCCAGGGCTGGGTATCCAAGCTCCTTGGCACGGACCAGCAGTTCCTCAATGGAAGACGCCCCCTCCTGGAAGGAGTGGTTGCTGTGACAATGGAGCTCAGCGTACTCAATCATAGGTCTGTAAACACCATCCACATTTTACCAGGTCGCGGAAGATCGTGACTTCCCGGCCATCCTCCAGCAGCACCTTGAAGTACATGCGGCTAATCTCCTCGCCACGCCACCACTCATCGTCGATACGCCACCTGTCTCGCCACGCACTGACGACTAGCCATCTTCCTTTGACGCGCAGACGTACTGGGTCGTTGTCATCCATCTCGATAGGGACTGGCTGGTTTACGGGGCGAAGGGGATCAGCACGTGTCTCCGCTCTGGGATTCTCGACCATGGTTCCACCTCCCTCACTACGTACACCGGCGGGCGTGTGCCCAACCGCTCCTCCATCTGCGCCATGGCAACTTTGAGTTGGTCCCTCTGACGGACGTCTTCAAAGAGACTTCCTTGTTCCCCGGACTCCCCCGTGACTCCACCTAGAGTGAGCCTCAACCCGACCAGGGGGTGGGGTAAGACAACAGAATCCAATGCCCCTGCCAGCACCTTAAAAACGCGTTCTTTTGACCCGATGGCATCACGAAAAGAGACTGACTTCTGCCAGGAGGAGGCCTCTTCACAGTCCCCTTCCAGCGTGACTGAACGCACGTAGCGACCCCGCATATGTGCCAGCGAAAAGATGCGGCCTAGCAGCACCTCCACTGCCAGCAAGAGCGATGGCAGCGTGGCGGAGGGCGATGGGAACTCCAGGTACTCCATCACGGCCTCCTGACTGCGACGTGGGGCAAGTGGCCTCTGGTCTACCCCTACGGATAGCTCCCATATGAAACGACCTTCACGGCCGAACTGGGCCTGCATAGGGCCAAGGCCTACAGCAGCGATTTGAGCCAAGTGGTCGAGCCCGAAATTTCGGAGTCGTGTGACAGTCTTAAAGGGCACGGGGAGCACAGTTGCTGGCTCGTTCGCAAGGTAAGTTCGTGCGTCCTCCGGTACCTGGGCGGCTCCGTGGTAGTGGGCACGAGTGGCGGCAACGTACGCGGGGAACTTGCCGTCGCCTATCCCTAGCTGTGGAGCAAAGCCATGGGGCACCGCCTGGAGCAGCGCAGTGACCATTCGAGCCTCGCCGCCGTACATCTCCGAGAGTCCCTGAACGTCTACATAAACGAGACCAGGCCCACCGTCCTCTATTACCGGACTGACGTCGTTCAGGGCGTCGAGGAGCTTGTTGGAAGCGTTCTGGTAGAGTGGCAAGTCGGCGTCGAGGAGCACAGCCTCTTGGCAGTGGCCAAGAGCCGTAGAAAGAGCCATGCCGGCAGCTACACCGGTTGCACGGGGGGAGGCGTCAAAGATGATGCGCTTTGACCCCTTCGAGTGGACAAGCACCACTGGCTTCCCCTGGAGGTCAGGGGAACGTCGTACTTCAACCTGCACCGCGTAGTGCGGAATGAGGACACAGGCAACGCGCATAAAGACTCCTCGCCACAAGAAGGGATGAGGAGTATATCAGAACAAGTGTTCTCTATGTCAAGAGGGATAGTTAAGCTGCTACCAGGAGCTCCGGGTTGTTGTTCTTCACGCTGTTCACCTGGTCACTGACGGCATACGTAGCCATTGCATCCGCGTCATAGGGCACTGGGTACGATTGCAGGGCATCATGTCACTCCTACATTACAGCCCAACCCATTACATTTTCTTTGCTTAGCTACGAACCTGCGGACGGTTTCTTGCCAAGGAGGAGGTCGGGAGTTCGAATCTCCTCTTCCGCTCCACCACTCTTTCCTCTATTCCACAGACTCGTGAAATCCACTTCGATACATTCCCAAAGTACCTCTTGGTACGTAGGCCTCGCAGTATTTCCCCTCGTAACACGTCCACCTACTAGAACGCTGTTACTTGTTATTCTCAGTTGGTGTGAATATCATCCCTCCAACCTGTAATCTGGGGAGTCACCACCATGCCCTTGTATGAGCCCCCGATGCGCGTACGCATTCGCCACCATCCAGACTCACCAATGGGTATGTGGGGCCAGGCTGGGGAGATTGTCAGCCTGAACTACATGTCGATACCAAGTGGCGAGATCACCGATCCCCCCGAGCAGGTATACACAGTCCTCTTCGACGGCGAGACCAAGCCCATGAAGGTCTTTGAATCCTGGTTGGAGCAGGACTTCGGGTAGTAGCGGCTCAACCTTCCACGTCACCACTCTTTTCTCTTTTCCTACCTGAGCGGTTAATTTTCTCTCACCAAACTCCCTCCATATTCCCACCATATTCACTAGTTGGTACCGGTAATCCTCGGTTATGTTGGATTCCACGCTTACCTTCGCAAATGAAGTTGGCGGGAAAGCAGGGGGTATGGAAAACAATGCTGACATGGCGGATACCCAGCTTGCGCGCAATGGCGTCTGCCAGCGATGTCTTGCCCCCACCGCCGTAGATGGCTATGCGTCTGCCAAGGGGTGCTGATTGCACGTTATCCTCCGGGGTAGCTAGCTTTGTGCAGGGGTGATGCGTTTGACGCGACGCTCAAGTTCGCTGCGTACCAGCGTCACCCTGTGGTTGCAGGTGGTGCACACAATGCCGATGTCCATCCCAACCCGCACCACCTCCCATTGAGAGCCGCCACAGGGGTGCGGCTTCTTCAAGGTGAGCACATCGCCCATATGCAGGTCCAGGATCTCCGGCATGGTTTCTCCATATGTGGGGACTGAAGCCCCCACTTGCGCGCTGCCAACTCCGGGGAGTCCAGAGGGGTTCCCCTCTGGCAAAGGGTTCCGGGGGATGTGCCCCCCCATACATATGTCGCAGCGACGAGGGGATATTGCCTCCGGCGGGGACTAAAGCCGACTTTATGTGCCAACAAAGCCGTCCCCCGAACAAACTCCCGCTTAGCGGGACCAGCCGAGATTGCGGTCTTCCAGCATCGCGTTCATACGATCTCGTAGCTGCAATGCAGCCTTTCGGGCCTCGTCAGGGTAGGTGGCAGGGTCTTTTCCCGCGTAGAGCACGCCGCGCGATGCGCTGACCATGGCGTTGCGACCCCGTACGTCGATGCCTGCCATCGTCGAACGCTCCAGCGAGCCCTCCTGCGCGCCGACGCCTGGAATCAGGATGGGCATGTCAGGGCAGAGGTCACGGATGTTCTCAAGCTCATCGGGGTACGTCGCGCCCACAACAAGGCCAACATTACCATGTGTGTTCCATTTGGCGGCGGATATGGCCACCCACTCGTAGAAGGGGCGGGAGTCGCCTCCCTGCGGCGGCGTGGAGATGAGGTCTTGCAGCTCCCGAGCGCCCGGGTTGGACGAGCGACACCACACCAGAACACCCTTATCGCGGTATTCCAGGAAGGGCTCAACCGAGTCCTGCCCGCCAAAGGCGTTCACCGTTACACAATCGAAGCCCCATACGTCGAACATCGCCTTCGCGTAGGCTGCCGCAGTGTTACCGATGTCGCCGCGTTTTGGGTCGCCGATGATCGGTATCCATGATGGTATTGCCTCTATCGTCTGTCGCAGGGCTTCATTCCCGGCAGGGCCTAGCGCCTCATAGAAGGCCAGGTTGGGTTTGTAGGCGCACACCAGGTCGGACGTCGCCTCGATGATAGCGCGGTTGAACTCCGCCACATCGGCTATGGGCATCAGCTTGGGGTCAGGGTCCAGGCCGACGCATAGCAGGCTGTTGTTGCGTTCCGCCGCGGCTTGGAGCTTCTCTACGAAGGTGGGCATGGAGCCTCCTAAAAGGGGGTGTGGGGTCAATGGAGTATATCAGGCCGAGTGTGGGGGCTGGAAGCGGATTATCGACGAGATTTCGCCGTCATGTCAGCACGTCGCCTATCTTGATGCCCATCTCCGTAAGCACGGTCACGATGATTCCTGCGATGACCACGCCCAGCGCGATGAGTGGGATTGCCTTCTTGGCGGGTATTCCGAAGGCCCAAGACGCCAACGAGCCCGTCCATGCGCCGGTTATGGGTAGCGGAATGGCTACCAGGACTACCAGGAAGGCTGGGCCGTACTTGGCGAACCGTGCGTTGTAGGACCGTAGCAGCGATTCCGTACGCCAGTCCAGCATCCGAGTCAGGAAGGTGGGATACCTGTGCAGCAGCCTTGCACCTACATGCAGGCCGGGGATGATGAACAGCACGGGGATGATGTTGCCTACCACAGATACCGGCAACACCTGGTACCACGGCAGGTCCAGGGTGTAGATACCCAAGGGTATGGATAACCGAAGTTCGCCCACCGGGGTCATGGCGGCGAAAAAGACCTCTAGGAATTCAACTATGTCCATTCTGTACCAAGTATAACGAGCGTTAGATGCGATGTCAGGCTGCTAATCAAAGATCTGTACGGCGATGACCAGGATTCCGACAGCCACAAACACCGTCGCCAACATTCGCTCAGCGATGGCAGCAGGAATCTTCCCCTGGATGCGCGGGCCTATCTGCGCGCCGGTGATGACGCCGGGTATCGACCACACCACCACGTGCCACGCGGGCTCGCCTGCAATGGCATGGATGCCCGCCGCAAAGAACACGGTGACCGTCAGGATGGTTATGGACGTCCCTACAGCAATACGTGGAGGTATCCGGCCTCGCAGCACAAGTTGGGTGGTGTTGATCTCCGGCAGCCCTGAGCTCATCAATCCCGTAATGAAGGCGCCAAAGCTGCCCAGGGCCTGACTGATGCCTCGACTGGGCCGTACGTACCGGTACTCTCTGCCATCTCGGGCCTGCACCACTGTGACGTGGCCTGTTGCTGGTGCTGTGGTAGCACCTACCACGGTCTCAACGCGCCGCAGGTTGGTCCACAACATGAACGCAGCCAGGATGATGAGCGCCACGCCGAACACAGCCTGCAATGCACCAGCGTCGATAGCCAACGCCAGGCCCGACCCTGCCATCGCAAAGGGAATCGTCACAATAAGCAGCGCTTTAACGATAGTGAAGTCGACGACCTTCTGACGTATGTAGTTCATGGTGCCGAAGAAGGTGCCGAAGAGTTCCGTCATCAACCCGCCGCCGATGGCCTGAGCCGGTGTCAGATCGACCACTAGAAGGAAGAACGGAGCGAAGAAGAGGGCACCGCTGATGCCGCTGGACAAGGCCAGCGTTGCTACGGCTACTGAGAAGGGGTAAACCCACCAGACGGAGAGGACTTCTGATAGCTCCATGTGTAGGCGTTCCCCCAGCTAGTCACTGAATACGGATTTCAGTGAGCAAGGGTATTAGATGACTGGCTTTTTCGCAACCACCATCCCATAGCTTAGGGTGCCGTCACGTACCAGGTCTTCCACTGATGACAGTATCGATTTTGCCTGTGGGAGAACTTCAGGGTCCAGAGACACTTTACCCAGCTTGATCGCTATTTCCGCTACCATCAATTTACCTTTGATGTCCTTCAGCGTTCCTAGTAAGACATCTTGAAGGTCTGTGGTTTCAACCACCGCAAACCCGGCGTCAGTGATGAGGGCTGCGTACTCATCGACCGTGCGTCCGCGACGCAGCCTGCTACCGCCAGGATGCCTGGAAGCTCTTGCGGCAATGGGCCGTTACAGTCACATCCGTGATTCCAATGTATCCAGTAGGGCAGATGACTCCGTGCAGTCGCTCAAGGGCCGGCGGCTTGTCGGGAAGAATGGACAGCACGCATTCCATGATGGCGACATCGAACGCGGCGATGTCAGCTACTTCGCCCAAACTGCCGGTTACGTAGAAGAGGTGCTGGGCAAAGTCGTCCCACTCGTCCTTATGGATAGCTAGGGAGCTGAATTCCTGGACGCCCTTCCACATGAGCTCACGAAAGGCCTCATCAGAGAGCTCTGTATGTGCGAAGCCAACCACTCTCAGGTCTTCCGGACAGCCTGCGTTGCACCGTAGTTCAAACAGAGCTGGAAGTAGCTTACGCTGAGCCAGGTCGCCTGTAGCGCCCATGATGACGATAGTCGTCGTTTCGTCAGCCATTACTCGGCTTTCTTAACGGCATGGCCGCCGAACTGGTTGCGCATGGCGGCTAGCAGCTTGGCGCTGAATGAGTCGTTCTGACGTGACCGAAATCGCATCTGCAATGCAAGAGTCATTACCGGTGTAGGAACAGCGAGGTCAATCGACTCCTGAACCGTCCATCGCCCTTCACCGGAATCATCGACATACGGTTCCAGGCTGGACATCTCCGGGTCTTCTTTGAGGGCATCTGCAGTGAGATCCAGCAACCACGACCGGACGACGCTGCCGTAACGCCAGATTTCGGTTATCTGAGGCAAGTCCAAGTTCAGTTCTTCCTTGGCGTGCATGAGTTCCAGCCCCTCGGCGTACGCCTGCATCATGCCGTACTCAATGCCGTTGTGGACCATCTTGGTGAAGTGTCCCGCTCCAGACGGCCCAACGTGGCCGTAGCCGGTGGTGGGTGATGGAGCCAGCGTCTTGAAGATGGGCTCTACCCGGTCATACGCTGCCTTATCCCCGCCAATCATGAGGCTGTAGCCCTCTGTGAAGCCCCAGATGCCTCCGCTGGTGCCGGCGTCAAGGAAATCGAGGCCCTTCTCCTTCAACATGGCGGCACGTCGCATACTGTCTTTGTAGTTGGCGTTGCCCCCATCGATGATGACGTCGCCCTCGGACAGAGCGCCTGCCAGCGCCGTCAGCGTGCGTTCCGTGGCCTCGCCAGCCGGGGCCATGACCCACACGGCACGCGGTGTGGACAACTGTGACGCAAGGTCTGCCAAAGAGGATGCCCCTGCGGCCCCTTCCCCTTCTAGTTCCTTGACGGCCTCCGGTCGCAGGTCATAAGCCACCACGCGATGGCCGCCTTTGAGGAGTCGCTGGGCCATGTTGCCACCCATACGACCCAGTCCAATGATTCCTATTTCCATAACTATGCTCCTTGCTGGTTGGATGGGATGTCGTACCCGTGGACTGAGCGATTGTGCTCAAGGATGCGCTGCTGCACAACTTCCAGGAGCTTCTCGGGCTCTGTGACCACGAACGCCTCCGGGGCAACCTGCTCTCTTAGATGCCCCGCCGCCGTGAACGGTGTTGCTATGGCTACTACATTGGTTCCCGCAGCTACGGCGGCCCTGGCCCCGTTAGGCGAGTCTTCCAGCACCAGGCATTCTGACGGCGGTACTCCGAACTTCTGAGCGGCCAGGAGGTATATCTCCGGATCGGGTTTGGGCTGGACTACGTCTTCTCTCGATAGGATGAGATCAAGCGTCGATTCCAGGTCTAGCGCCTCAATGACCCTGAGTGCTTCGTCACGCTGAGACATCGTTACCAGCGCGGTCTGGCAGAAAGCCTCTTTGGCTATCAGCAGCAGGCCCACAGTGTGTGGCCACTGGTTGTCGCGAAACACCTGGGGGTCCTCCACCATGTCACTGTAGATCGCCACCCGCATCTTGCTCAACGCTTCCTCTGGGGGAGCCGCACTAAGCTCCTGCATCTGCTGTCGCAAGTATGGTTCGAGTTCTAGTCGCTCCATCACATGCTTCGACGCGACGTGGCGTTCTGCACCTACGATCTCACGGTAGGCCTCAACGGCTCGAGCGTCCGGCTCTGAGCTACCCAGCAATCGTTGGGCGGCAATCGCGTAGGACTGTGCCTTGAGTTTCTCACTCTGCACAAGTGTGCCATCCAGATCGAACATGATCGCTTTGATCACTGTTGTTGAGTCCCTTCAACCGCTTCCTGTTGTTTAGCAGGACACAGGGTATCGCCGTAGGAACAGAATACGCAGCAATCGCCGGGTTTTGGGTTAAGCGCGGACTTACAGTTCACGCAATCGTAGAAGATGAGTCAGCCGTCCAGAGGCATCTCTTCTTCCTGGATGTGGCTGCATACCGGACACGTGATCTTCGCCTGGGTAATGAACTCCATTAAGCCTACCCCACTCCTCTTCCCAGATATCAAGCCTGTAGCTTTGCAATACCTGTTGCCACATCCCCTGTGAGGTATACCCGAGCCGTCCTACGCCCCAGGGAGTCCAGCGTTTGGATATCCCCGAGCGATTGGGCATCTGCCAGGGTTCCAAAGCTGTAATCTTGGCCAGGAATAGAGACGTTGTGTTGGTAACTTGATGTGATTTGCAGGAACAACCCTGTGGTTGGTCCGCCTTTGTGAAGCTGCCCGGTCGAGTGTAGGAATCGTGGCCCATACCCGACGGTTGTGGCTATGTGACATTTCTCCATGACCCGTTGTCTCAGGGCCGCCAACGCTGCATCGGCCTCCGGGGTCTGCTCCACGTATGCCATGATAGCCAGATAGTCGCTCGTGGATGCCTGCGATAGAAGCTCCTCAAATGAAGCTGTGGCATCCTGAGTCGGAAGGCTACCTGTAGCTGCGTATACCTTCAAGACCTCAGCCGTCTTGTCCTTTGCCGACTGCACATTGGGCTGATCGAAGGGATTTACTTCCAACACTGCCCCTGCAACTGCTGTGGCAAACTCCCACCGATAGAACTCCGCGCCAACGTCGTAGCGGTCTCGTAGGTCAAGCTGCACCACGGGGTGGCCCGCTGCTCGGAGAGCCTCAACAGCGCCATCGGTTTTGGCATCGTTGTCGCCATCAAACCGCAGGTACACGAACAATCGGTCATCGCCGTAGTTCTGTGGAGCAAGCATCGGCTCGCCAGCTATGGGAATGATGCCCTTGCCCTCTTTGCCAAGGCTCTCCGCGATGAGCTGCTCCGCCCAGAGGCCGAAGCTGCTAAGGGTCGGCGATGTCAGCACCGTCAGCTTGTCGCGACCAGCCTTAGCCAGGGTTGACATGACGGATCCCAACCAGACGCCGGGGTTCTCTTCGGCAGGTACACAGGATGCGCTACTCTCACGTAGGTGGTCAGCGCGATCCAATAGCAATGACACATCGATCCCTGCCAGGGCCGCAGGAACCATGCCGAAGTACGACAGCACGGAGTATCGACCGCCAATGGTGGATGGGTTGGCGAAGACGCGCAGGAAACCCTCGTCCTTGGCCAATCGCTCTAGCGGTGAACCGGAGTCGGTAATCGCAACAAAGCATGCACCTGCTGCTTCACGCCCCATGGCACCATCAACGATCGACCTGAAGTGGCGATAACCCGACAACGTCTCCAACGTCCCACCCGATTTTGACGATACAAGGAACAGGGTGTGGGTAGGGTCAATGGTGTCAGTCACGCTCTGTATCCAGTCAGGTACGGTGGAGTCCAAAACGATGAGTTCCGGATAGCCTGGAGCGCTGCCAAATGTACTTCGTAGCACTTCCGGCCCCAGGCTGCTGCCACCCATGCCCAGTAGGACCACGTGTTTAACGCCCTTGTCCTTCACATCCTTGGCAAAGGCCCGCAGGTTGGCTGCCTGTTCCTCCATGAGGTCAGTTACCGTCAACCAGCCCAGTCGGTCGGCAATCTCCGTGGGGTTTTCATCCCATACGGTGTGGTCCTTGCGCCAGATGCGGCCGGGGACATCACGTTTTCCCAGGTCGCCCAGTGTTGCCTCCACGCCTTCCTGATATTCGCCGAGGCTCACTTGAGAGCTGGCGTGTTGCTTTGCCAGAAGCCGCGCCTTCTTCTCCTCTACGTTCGCAATCAACGTGTTGAAGGAGTCTGCGAAGGCGTTGACGCCATCGATAAGGAGCTTGTCTGTGACCTCTTTGATGCTTATTTCCACTGATGCTAGATCAGCCATGACCTGCTCTGCTTCCTCAATGAAGCCCTCAAGAGTGGGCTTGGCCGTTCCATGGTCCAGGAAACTGATGAGGGTTGCCGGCGGAGTGGTGTTCACCGTGTCAGGGCCTATCAGCGATTCAATGTAGAGCACATCACTGTATGCAGGGTTTTTGGTGCCGGTGCTTGCCCAAAGGGGCCGCTGTACGTGAGCGCCCTTGGCCTGTAGAGACGCGAACCGCTCCGCAGACACCGTCTCCTGGAAGTCCCGGTACGCCAGGGCTGCATTGGCGATGGCCGCTTTCCCTAGCAGGTGTTCGAAGCCTGATTCGCCGTTTTGAAGCCTCGACTCGATCAGCGCATCCACCGCCGAATCCACGCGACTCACAAAGAAGGATGCAACAGAGGCGACGCGGCTGGGGTCGCCGCCCTTTTTTACCAGGTGTTCAAGGCCGGCGGTGTAGGCCTCTCGGACCAGGCGATACGCATCCAGATGAAACAGCAGCGTCACATTAATGTTCACTCCCTGCCCTATGAGCTGCTCTACTGCGGGGATGCCCTCAGTCGTTGCTGGGACCTTCACCATGACGTTTGGACGATCAAGGGCTGCGAACAGCCTTAGCGCCTCGGCGACAGTGCCGTCGGTGTCATGGGCCAGCGTTGGGCTAACCTCAAGGGACGCGTAGCCATCAACCCCGTTCGTTGCATCGTAGACGGGGCGAAGCAGGTCAGCTACGTCGCGGATGTCTTCCAACGCCATGGCCTCAAAGGCCTCTTCAGCGGTCTTCCCTTCCAGCGCTAATGCGAGGAGGGCTTCGTCGTAGTCACTGCTTCCGGAAATCGCCTTCTCAAAGATCGTCGGGTTGGAAGTCAGCCCAGTCACTCCGGTCTTGATAAGCTCGGCCAGCTCTCCGGAGATCAACAACCCTCTTCGAACGTTGTCGTACCAGATGGACTGCCCAAGTTTTTGTGTTTCAAGTATTGGATTAGCCATGTGACCCCTCCGATCTACCTGTGGGAGCTATTTGATGGAGCGTTTTTCGATTGCGGCGACTTTCGCCAAGCGACGATGGTATTTCTCTCCTTCGAGGAGTTGAGCGGAGAGAAATGCAGTAATCAGTTCGCGGGCAACTTCGCCTCCAATGACTCGTGCGCCGATGCAGATGACGTTCATATCGTCGTGCTCCACCGCCTGGTGGGCGGAATAGGTGTCGTGACACACGGCGGCGCGAACGCCCGGTACCTTGTTTGCAGCGATGCTGGCCCCTGCGCCGCTGCCGCAGAAGACGATCGCGCGTTCAACCTGGCCGGATACGATTGCCTGGGCAGCCGCATCGGCGAAGTCGGGGTAGTCATCAAGTGGGTCTAGCTCATGGGCTCCAAGGTCTATGACCTCGTAGCCCTCAGCCTTTAGCCATGGCGCTAGTTCTACCTTCAGAGGGTAACCGCCATGGTCAGCGGCGATACCAACTCGCTTCGTCATGACTTCACCTGCACGAGGGTCGCCTTTGCCTCTTCGATAACGTGCTCAGCCGTCAAGCCGAATTTTTCGTAGAGCGTTGGCCCGGGAGCTGATGCCCCGAAGTGGTTAAGTCCAATGATGCGTCCTTGTAATCCAACGTAACGTTCCCATCCCATGGGCGAACCAGCCTCTATGGAAACCCTAGCTGTAATGTTGGGCGGAAGCACGCTGTCTCGATAGCTCTGGGGCTGAGCGTTAAACAACTCCCAGGACGGCAGTGAGACGACCCTGGTGGCGGTGCCCTGCTGGGACAGTTGCTGCCCTGCATCCATAGCAATATGCACTTCTGAGCCTGTGGCAATGATTATCACTTCAGGTGTGCTTGAACTCTCCCACAAAGTGTAGCCGCCCTGGCGGACGCCGGAAGCCGGTGCTAGCGCTGAGCGATCAAGTACAGGCAGGTTCTGGCGACTGAACGCGATAGTCGTGGGGCCATCCATTCGCTCGATAGCGGATTTCCATGCCTCAACGGTCTCGGTAGCGTCTGCAGGTCGTAGTACCACTAGGTTCGGCACGGCCCGCATTCCCGCAAGCTGCTCGATGGGCTGGTGGGTCGGGCCATCCTCGCCCAGGCCAACGGAATCATGGGTGAAGATGAACACCACTCGAAGGCCCATCAAAGCCGCCAGGCGTATTGAAGGCCGCATGTAATCTGAGAAGATCAGGAACGTTGCCGTGTAGGGAACGATACCGCCGTGGAGCGCCATGCCGTTAGCTATGGAGCCCATAGCGTGCTCACGGACACCGAAGTGCATGTTTTGGCCGGATCGGTCCGTGGCGCTGAAATCGCCGCCGTCGGTGAGTCGAGTGTTGTTGGACGGCGCAAGGTCGGCTGAACCGCCCATAAGCCCGTGGACGTGCCCGACGATGGCATTCAACACTTTCCCGGAGGCCTCACGGGTGGAAACAGGCTTATCGCCGGGATTGAAGAGGTTATCCGCTTCATTGGCCCAACCCTCTTCCAACGTCCCTTTCCACGCCTGTTCAAGCTTGCTGGCCTCATCGGGGTATGCCGTACGGTAGGACTCAAACGAGGCTTCCCACTCTTTCTGGGCTGCCTCACCGCGCGGCATCGCCTGTCGGTAGTTGTCCAATGCATCCTGGGGCTCGGCAAAAGGCTCGGGGTATGACCATCCCAGAGCGTCCTTTGTTAGCTGTACTTCCTCAGTTCCAAGGGCTGCTCCGTGGACACCGGAGGTCCCGGCCTTGTTGGGGCTTCCGAAGCCGATGATTGTGCGACAGATTACAATGGAGGGCCTAGCTGTCTCGGCATGTGCCTGGCGGATAGCGGCGTCCACCACTTCCGTGTCCATCCCGTCAATGGAATCCACCACATGCCAGCCGTAGGCGCGGAACCGTGCCGCTACGTCTTCGGTGAAAGCGATGTCCGTATTGCCTTCAATAGAGATGTCATTGTCGTCATAGAGATAGATTAGCTTGCCAAGGCCAAGGGTTCCTGCGAGTGATGCAGCCTCTGAAGCAACGCCTTCCTGAAGGTCGCCGTCAGATATGATACCATAGGTGTAATGATTGATAACTTCATATCCACTACGGTTGTAGTTATTAGCCATCCACTGCTCTGCGATAGCCATTCCCACACCGTGAGCGAAGCCCTGACCTAGCGGGCCTGTCGTGACCTCAACGCCCGGGGTGTGGCCGTACTCAGGGTGCCCGGGGGTCTTGCTCCCCCATTGCCTTAAGTTCTTAATCTCATCCAGCGGCAGGTCGTACCCCGTGAGGTGCAGCAAGCCGTACAACAGGATCGATGCATGGCCTGCAGAGAGCACGAAACGATCGCGGTCCGGCCAGCTTGGATCTGACGGATTGTGCTTGAGAAACCGGTTCCACATGACGTACGCCATTGGAGACGCTCCCATAGGTGCACCGGGGTGGCCGTTGCCGGCCTGCTGAACGGCGTCTACCGCAAGGAAGCGCAAGGTGTTGATGGACACTTGGTCAACGTTGGCGTCGGGCATGTGCCGCTCCTGGAGTAAGTTAGTTGAGACTGGCTTTGAACCCGGCTAAGAGAAGAGCATCAAAACATGCTCTACGCACGTACGCGAGAATGCATGTGCATTCTGAAAACCGTTGGTTCGTCCATATACTACGCCTCTCGAAAGCAGACCGCTAGATACTTTGCGGTGCTGTCCCATGGCTTCAACGGGTTAGATGCCTCCAACCTTTTTGTGGATGTACTCCCTCGCCCTAAATTGGTGAATCAACCTCTTGCAGATGAGTAAAATCCCTTGTTCATGAACAATTAATGTTTGAGGCAGCTCTGTTTATGGGTTGTTCCCCTACCCGGTACTACTCTAATTCCGTGGCAATAAATCCAGAATCTAAAACGGATGAGGCCGCACCGGTAAGAGGAGTTACAAGAGGAGGATATCATGATTCATAGGGGATGGAGTCGCATTCGTAGTGACCAGAAGGGGATTACCGGGCTGGAGACAGCCATTATCCTGATTGCCTTTGTCGTAGTCGCATCAGTGTTTGCGTATACGATATTGTCAGCAGGGATCTACTCTTCGGAGAAAGGGAAAGAGGCGATTCACTCTGGGTTGGCAACAGCCCGGGCCAGTATGCAACTTTCCGGGCCCGTCCTTGCTAAGGACACAGATTCTGACAATGATGTTGACCAGATGTTGATTGTCATCTCTAACTCACTGAAGGGTTCACCAATGAACCTTGTGGCGACTGTTGACGCTGACTCAGATGGACTTCTTTCTGATGAGGCCGTTAAGCTCCATAGTCTGGTCATCACGTTTATTGATCAATCTCAAATGGTGACGGACATAGCGTGGACGGCCACAGATGTTGGCAAGGGTGATGGTGATACGTTGATGGAGACGTCAGAACGATTTGAACTGTTGGTGGATCTCTCGGCTATCAGCCCGGCTGTAGATGAGAACGATACGTTTGTCCTGGAGATCAAGCCTGGCAAAGGCTCCGCTATCACGCTTGAGCGAACTATGCCCGGTCGTTTAGACGATGTGATGAACTTGCGGTAGACGCCCATCGGGATTCAGGTCAAAGGCCTATCGCAAGGGTGCAGAGGCTGGGGCAACCTGGCCCAGAGGATGCCGGATATGCGGTTACATATCTCGGCTGTTAACAATACGGGTTGCCAGGAAGGGAAGAACTAATAGAGGGATACCGCCGATGATGGCGATTGTAGATACCTCTATCATCCTGGATTCTCCCTGAAGGACCAGAGGCAGCCCACCCAAGACACCGTCTGCAGTCAGGTCTCCTGCGTAGGTTGCGGCCAAGAGCAGAAGACCCATATACCAGAAGACGCCAAGGACTGTTACGCCCAACAGGGTGTTGGTGAACAGAACGCTGAAGGTGATCCCCAGGAACACCAACACTGCCAGCATGAGTGACCAGTATGACAGGGCCAGGAGCATACCTGAGGTAGTCATATCGTTTTCAAGACCCTGGGTACGCACAATGAACATGGTAGGAACCATGACAATGAGAAACATGCCAAGCACCGTGAATGAGCGGGAGAACAGTTTTGCGAGTAGGTATGGAGTTGGGGCGATGCCTCGACTGATGACGGCGACTCCCAAGAACGGGCGCTCCGCAGAGATGGCACTGGCGCTGACAATCAGCGCGACGAAGCTCCCAAGCCCGGTATAAAGCACCAAGGCCCAAGAGATGAAGAATGAAGTCTGGTCACTGTAGGTGCGAGCGAGCAACACAGCTGTGACTGCTCCAATGATAGTCAGCAGGAACCAGAAACGGATTACCCATGATCGCCAGAGGATTGAAAGGTCGTATTGCAGCAATGAGAAGAATGCAGCAATAGACCGTTTTCTCGCTGTTCCAGCAGGCCTCAGCGTTTGGGTAGCTTCCCGGACTGCTTCGTTTATATCGGTGGTCATGATGATGTTCCCTGTGTCTGAGCAAGTAGGTTAGCCAAGCCGTTTTCTACCCCTATGGCGCGTGAGAACCCGCGTAGTCTATCTTCTGACAACCTCTTGAGGAAGGCATCTTCAAGTTCCCCTACTTGTCGAATCGCCCGCAATGTCACTCCGCACCGGGAAAACTCCAGCAGGACATTGGCCAGGGGTCCACTAAAATCGCCCTGTTGCTGAAAGGCAACACGTACTGTCTCTGCGCCAAGTCGTTCAAAATGAGTGTCAGGCTCCGTTACTTCAAGGGCTTCAATCGCGATATCTATCCCCTCACCTGCAACCGTAAGATCCACCGTGTTCAGATAGGCGATCTTCTTCATGTCTTCTACAGGGCCGCTGAAAATCAGCTTGCCCTGGTTCAAAACCGCAACGTAGTCGCATACTTGGTCGGCGTCCGGAAGGATGTGGGTCGATAGGATGATGGTTTTGCCGTTCCGCCGGAGCTCGCTGATCAGGGAAATGGTGAACGCCCGCCCTTCCGGGTCCAACCCTACGGTGGGCTCGTCAAGGATCAGCAGGTCCGGGTCATTGATGAGCGCAGCCGCTATGCCTAACCGTGTTCGTTGTCCGCTTGAGAGGTGGTCTATGCGCTGCGATGATGCCTGGAGCAGCTCCGTTGCGTGGAGCAGGGACGACAGCCGCTTCTTCCGAAGCTCATGGGGTATCCCGAACAGCTTGCCCACCTGATCAAGGTAGGTGATGCACGTCATGTCCGGTGGGTATGATCCAGATTGAGGAAGGAAGCCGATGCGGCTCCTCAAGTCTCCTGAAGAGAGCGCCATGGGCTGTCCGAAGACCGAGACGCTACCTGCCGTGGGCTTCTGCAGCCCCAGGATGAGCATCAAAGCCGTGCTTTTACCTGCGCCGTTAGGGCCGATGAGCCCCATGATGGCACCCTGGGGAAGCTTGAGGCTGACCGTGTTCAACGCAACCAATCGGTTATCGTAAATCTTGGTCAACTCATTGATTTCTACAACGTCCATTACTACCTCAAAACCTGCGTGCTTCTATTCTGCGCAGAAGCTGACATAAAGTAAAGCCGCCGTATCTGTGGGAGAACATTACAACGGCAGTTCTGCGCCAATGCCCTGTTCTTTGGCCTTCCTCAGTACCACCGCAGCAGCAGCTAGGTCTTCAGTCCCTACACCCAGGGCATCGAACAATGTGATTGAGTCATTAGAGGGTCTGCCGGATGCCTCGCCGGTGATGACCGATGCCAACTCCACAGCCTTCGACCACTCGAACCCGCCCCGTTCTTCGGCGTAGATCAGTTCTCCGCAGTCGGCTCTGGCTTGCTCCATGTTCTCCACCACCACCAGGTCTGCACGACTGACCGAGTCCACATCCAACTCCCGTCGGTTCACACCCGTTGCACCGATGCCGTTGATGTGCGTGCCGGGGGCGATCCAGGAGCCTTCGAGCACCGGGTCATCGGAGCCTGTGATGGTTATGAGGATGTCCACATCCCGGACGCATTCTTCGGCGAAATTCACCGCAACCACGTCCAGTCCATGTACCTCACGCATCTCTGCCGCAAATGCCTCCCGCTTCTCGGCGGATCGACTGTACGCCTTCACATGGGAAATCGTACGGACTTCGTTCATCGCAGCAATCTGCGCCCTGGCTTCCCAGCCTGAGCCGATGATGCCAATCGTGGAAGCGTCCTCACGAGCCATGAACTTGGTGGCCACGCCGCTGACGGCGCCCGTGCGTATCTGGCCCAAGTCTCTGGCTTCAACAATGGCTTCCAATCCCCCAAGCTCAAGGTCGTACAGCATGACCAGATATCGCGTTCTTGATGGCGCGTTTGGCCTGCGATCGCTGCCGTAGGTCTTCATGCCATAGACGCCGAACCCGTGGGCGATGCCGAACACTGTCCTATGCATGCCCTTGGGCAACGGCAAATGTGTACGAGGAAGATTGATTGCCTGCCCCACAGCCTCGTCACGGAACACCTTCTCAGTCAATTCAATGCATTCATTCATGGGAAGCAGGTTTCTTACATCGTCGTTACTCAGATATATCGTCATCGCACTCTCCTGAAACAGAATGGATTAGAGGGGTTGGGATTGGCCTGCCACAGTATAGAGTCCCTGGCACAGTGTCGCAATCAGGAAGCTAGCTGCCTCGCGTAGCTGGGTATGCTATAGTGGATTCCAGCCCGTTTTTACCGTGTGGTTACGTGGCTATGGGGAGGAAAGTACCTTGCTTACACCAGAGGAAAATAAGCTTGTAACAGAGATTGGTCCAGACACGCCCATGGGTGATCTCTTCCGTAGATTCTGGGTCCCTGTATTCCATGCCCGAGAGCTTGTCGATCCCGATGGTGCGCCTGCCCGTACCAGGCTGCTGGGTGAGCACATTGTGGGGTTTCGAGACACCAGTGGGCGCCTTGGCATCCTTGAAGCGGCATGCCCGCATCGAGGCGTCGACCTCTCCTACGGCGTCAACGAAGAAAACGGACTTCGCTGTGGTCGATGTGGCTGGAAGTTTGACGTAGAGGGCAACGTCCTTGATATGCCCTATGAGTCGGACGCTGAGAGCCTGATGAAGACCATTAAGGCTGTGGCCTATGGCGTACAGGAGTGGGGCGACCTCATCTGGGCCTATATGGGCCCGAAAGAGGAGTCCCCGGAGCGTCCCGAGTTTGAGTGGGGTCAACTGCCGGAAGACCATCGATACATCTCCAAGTTCGTCCAAGAGTGCAACTACCTCCAGGGCCTTGAGGGTGGCATCGACAGCTCACGCATCTCCTTTTTGTACGACATGCTCTTCGGTGACCCACCAACGGTTGAGACGACTGCCGACCATCTGGTGCAGGGGATTGAAGGGACGCGGAAAAAGGAGAAATCCCAGTCCGTGTCAATCAAGACCACTGACTATGGCCTTATGGTCGCCGCTTCCATCGACGAGGGTAAGGAGACCAACAACTGGCAGGTCAACCAGTGGATGATGCCTTTCTACACCACTCCAAAGCCAGAGGGCGATGGATTGCTAGGCTGCCTGGCATGGGTTCCCGTAGACGATAAGAACACGATGGTCTATGTCATTACCTATCACCCGGATCGGCCTATGACGGAAGAAGAGCTTGAGACCCGCAAGGCCGGCGGCGGTAACCACCCTGAACTCAATGAAGGCACATACAAGCGCAAACGCAACAAGGAAAACGACTACCTGATTGAACGAAAGACCAGCGGGGCAAACCCCCTGGCCACAATCTCCAACGAGTTTGAACTTGCGTTGGTGCTGGAAGAGAGCATGGGAGCTATCGTCGATCGAACCAAAGAGCAGCTTGATCCCAACGACATTGCCATCATGGAAACGCGCAGAATACTGATGAAGTCCGCCATCGATCTGAGAGAGGGCACCGAGCCCGCTGCTGCCCACAATGGCGCTGCCTACAACGTGCGAGCGTCATCGCCGGTGTTGAAACGGGATGCGTCCATCGATCAGGTCGAGGACAAGCCCATTCCTGAACGCGAATAGTACGTCGCATGATCCGATATTTATCCCACGACACAAGGATGTACCTGTGTCCAGCACCAGTGAGATGACTACACGGATTCATGTGACCCAACCATGACCTCGGGCAACAGCGTGCGGCCCAAAACACCCCACTTCTTCTACGGCTGGGTAGTCGTTGCCACCGCATTCTTAGTCAACGTGGTTGCTGCTCCGATGAACGCTGTGGTTGTGGCCTTCTTTGTTGGCCCCTTAAGCGAGGATCTTGATGTAAGCCGTAGTGCCATTGCATGGGCTTTGACCTTTCGCATCGCGGTTGCAGGACTTACAGGCCCATTCATGGGACCGCTCATAGACAAGCATGGCTCCAGATGGTTGGGCGCTGTTGCCGGTGTCTATACGGGAGCCACCCTCATGGGCCTCTATTTTGTGGACAGTATCTGGACCCTTTACCTGATGTTCGGTCTTTCCGGACTTATGGGGTTCGGCGCACCAGGCGGTAGCCTGCTCATCACAGTCCCTGTTGCCAAGTGGTTCGTTATTCGTAGAGGCCGCGCTATGGCGATTGCAACTGCCGGCGCGCCTTTGGGGACAGTGGCCGGGATTTTCATAGCCCAAGCCTTGATTCACAGTATCGGTTGGCGTGGAGCCTGGGTGGTGTTCGGCCTTGGCTTGTGGGCGGTCATGGTGCCATTATTTGCCGTCTTCATGCGAAGGACACCGGAAGACCTGGGCCTGAAGCCGGATGGAGACGTTGTAGATCCCTCTACAGGTAACACATCGGTTGCAGGCCACGCGACTACTTCTCAAGAGGTGGATTGGCCCCTGCGTACGGTATTGCGGACCCGGGTCATGTGGATGCTGGTGGTGGCCTTTGGAATCAACCAGTTCGTGGGCTCCGGCACGTTGCTGCACAGGGTTGGGTCATTTGAGACTGACGGCCTGTCAGATGGCATGGTGAGTGTGGGTATCGCTGTTGAGCCCTTCACATTCCTCATTATGGCCCTGGTGTTCGGTATGGTCATTGAACGGGCTGTGCCCAGGTTTATCGGTGCCCTGGGTCTCGCCTTCATGTCGATTTCCATCTTGCCGATGCTGTTCTTTGTGGATGGCCAGAACTACTTTATCTTCATCCACAGCATCATGTGGGGCATGGGAGCCGGGGCTGGCATGAACTTCATGAATGTGGTTTGGCCCAGCTACTTTGGTCGAAAACACCTGGGATCGATTCGAGGGTTTATCCTGCCTATTACCATTCTGGCGGGAGGCCTTGGTGCGCCTATGTATGGCTACATCATCGATCATTGGGGTGGGTACTCCATGGCCTGGTCAATCACGCTTATTTCGATGAGCGTTTCTGGAACCCTCTACCTTTTTGCCAGTCCACCAAAACCCAGAGAGAACGCAGCCCAGGAAGCAAGCGGTGAATCCGGACGATCTACCCTTCAGGGGTAACCGTTCCCGCCTCTATCCAGAAGGTTGCTACCGCGTCCTGCAATTCGTCCGGTTGCCGCTCCCCATCCACCATCGTCACCAAGGCCTGCTCAGCGTTGCATGCTGCTTCCAGCACTTTAAGCTGTCGCGTTGTATCAAGCTCCGAGAGTACATCGTCCAGCAGCAGGATTGGCTCCTCGCCAAGGATTTCTGTAAGGTAGCCTGCCTCGGCCAACCGTAGCGACAGCGCCACCGTCCGTATCTGCCCGCGAGAGCCGTACTGGCTGACGCTCACATCGCCTACGGTCATCCGTAGCTCATCCCTGTGTGGACCAACCAGAGTCTGCGCCATCTGTATCTCGCGAGTGCGTACGGAGACAAGTCGCTCTGCGATGTAGGCAGCAACCTCTTCAGGTGTGCCTTGTTGCTCTATTGAAGGCTCGTAGGTGACCTCCAGTGCTCCGTCCTCCGCTGCCATGGATGCGTATGCTTCCGACGCCATCGGCGCCAAAGCCGCCATTGCTATGCGACGTCGCTGGGTGATGCTTGCGCCGTGTTGGCTGAGTTCATCGTTCCAGAAGATGAGCTCGTCCTGCCCGGCCTGGCCCTCGCGTATACGTTTGAGCAACTGGTTCCGCTGAGTCATGACCTTCTGGTACCGCTGCAATACTTTGATGTACTCCCTGTCTACCTGAGACAGGAGCACGTCCATGTACCTACGCCTGTTGGCAGGTGAGCCACTGATGAGACTGAGATCGTCTGCAGAGAAGAGCACCGCTGCAATCGCTCCTACGGCTTGGGATGCGGGCTTTGGCAGGCCGTTCACCCGGATTCGCTTCTGATACACCCCGTTTGTGCTGTCGGCCGGACCCGGCGCGATGGCCATGTCCACTTGAACCTCTACCTGCTGTCCGTCCTTCCGTTGTGCCGTACCGATAAGCCGTGTATACGGAATCTCCTGTGCTGCTTCAAACCTGATGACGTCACGCTCGTTCTCGGCGCGAGTGGATTTAGTGAGCGCAAGGAGGTAAATAGCTTCTAGCAGGTTGCTCTTACCCTGGGCATTGGCGCCACGGAAAACAGATAACCCTGGACTGAGGTCCAGTTCCGTGTCCGCGTAGTTGCGGAAGTTTTTGAGGCTTAGATGTGATAAATGCATTGCGTTCGTAGGCCTTTTAGGAGTGGTAAGAACTGGCGGTATAACAGGTCACGGGTATTCTAGCAGTAACGGGGCTTCCACGATTGGTTCACACTCGTGATTTGGGGCGAAAACTGCGTCGAAATTCGTAAAAACGTGGTAGACATAGCTTCAAAGAGGTGTGCTATACTTCGTTTGTGCCCATGTGGCGTGGGTAGTAATACGCATTGAATATCGGAGGTAGATCCTCCGCGAATTCATCCCTCCAATCCAGCGTGTCTCGCTTTTCAAAAGGAGACACATAAGAGTAAAGGGGTGCAGTTTTGGGATTAACAGGGCAGGGCTACCGAGTCAGAATTTGTAAGACAAGGTGGTTGCTATGACCCTTCGTGATACAACCAAACAAACCCAGTGGGTCTACTCTTTTCAATCGGCAGACGGTAGCCAGCGTGACCTCCTAGGGGGCAAAGGAGCGGGCCTGGCGGATATGACCGCTGCTGACCTCCCTGTTCCCCCTGGTTTCATTATCACCACAGAAGCCTGCCGCTCCTACTATGAATCCGGTAAGACCATGGCTGATGAGATGTGGGCCCAGACCCTGGAAGCTATGCAGGAACTGGAGCACACCACCGGGCGGTTCTTAGGAGTCCCTTCCAATCCCCTTCTGGTCTCCGTTCGTTCAGGCTCCCCAGTCTCCATGCCCGGCATGATGGATACCGTCTTGAATCTGGGCTTGAACCAGAGCGTGGCTGACGGTATCGCGCGCCGGTCAGGGAACCCACGGTTCGCCCTCGACCTCTATCGACGCTTCATCCAGATGTTCGGCAACGTCGTCCTTGGCATCGAAACCAGGCAATTCGACGTAGTGCGGGAGGCGATTGAGAACGAGGCTGGCGTCAAACTCGCCTCGGAACTGTCGCCGGAAGCATTGCAACGCCTTATTAATGAATACAAAGTGCTGGTTAAACGCGAAACCGGGGAGGACTTCCCGGACACCCCTAAATTCCAGTTGGAACAGGCCATTCGTGCAGTGTTTGAAAGTTGGGACACGCGCAGGGCCATAGACTATCGTAACTTCAACAATATCCCTCATGACTTGTATACCGCCGTCAACATCGTCGCCATGGTCTTCGGCAACATGGATGACACAAGCGGTACAGGCGTACTGTTCACCAGAGACCCCTCCACCGGAGAGAAGAAACTCTACGGCGAGTATCTGATAAACGCCCAGGGTGAAGACGTTGTGGCGGGTATTGCCACACCTCAGAAGATAGCCCAACTCCAGCAGCAGATGCCCGAGGTCTACACCCAGCTGGATCAGATGGCCATGCAGCTTGAACAACACTATCGTGACGCCCAGGATGTTGAGTTCACAGTAGAGCAAGGCAAGCTCTATCTACTACAGACTCGAGGGGCCAAGCGTAGTGCGAAGTCCGCTATCAAGATGGCTGTAGACATGTTTGAAGAGGGCCTGATCACCAAAGAAGAAGCTCTGATGCGTGTTGAACCTGATCAGATTTATCAACTCCTGCTGCCACGTCTTGATGAAAGCGCCAAGGAAGCAGCAAAGGACGCCAATCGTTTAATCACCGTGGGCCTGGGCGCATCGCCCGGAGGAGCCACCGGGAAGGCCGTCTTCACTGCTGACGAGGCTGCAGAGCAGGGCAAACTCGGTGTTAGCGTCATCCTTATTCGACCAGAGACCAGCCCTGACGATGTCCACGGCCTTATTGCCTCCGCCGGTGTGCTTACTGCAAGAGGCGGCGCAACCAGCCATGCCGCTGTGGTGGCTCGCGGGTTGGGCAAGCCCTGTGTTGCAGGTGCAGAGACCCTGGATGTTCGGCCGGATGAAGGCATTCTCCGTTGCGGCGACGTCACTATCAACGCAGGCGATGAGATTAGCATCGATGGCTCGACTGGCGAAGTATTCATCGGTGGAATCGCTACCCTGGCACCGTCGGTCAACGACGATTCCGACCTAGTAATGCTTCTTGAGTGGGCGGATGAAACGAAACGCCTGGGCGTATGGGCCAACGCAGATTACCCCAGGGATGCGGAAATGGCCGTTGCCTTTGGCGCAGAGGGCATTGGCCTCTGCCGGACAGAGCACATGTTCTTTGAGCCGGAGCGCCTCGCTCTGGTGCGGGAAATGATGCTTGCCGCTCATGCAACCATCGCCATCAAAGAGGGCGAAGATGCCCAAAAGCGCTATGTGAGTTCATTGGCTGAGTTGGAAATACTTCAGATTAACGACTTTGAGGGAATCCTTCGCGCAATGGCGGGGAAGCCCGTAGTCATCCGTTTGCTGGACCCTCCGATGCATGAGTTCCTTCCCCCTTATGAAGAGTTGCTTGCTGAAGTGATTGAGCTTCGCATAAAAGGCACGGATCCTGAAGAGCTTAAAGAGCGTGAGAACCTGCTGACTGCCGTTAATGAAATGCGTGAGACCAACCCAATGATTGGGATGCGGGGTTGTCGCCTTGGCCTGGTCTACCCGGAGATTTACATCATGCAGGTGCGGGCTATCATGACCGCAGCCACGCAGGTGGCATCGGAAGGGTTGCAGGTGTGCCCGGAAATCATGATTCCCTTGGTGAGCCATACCAATGAATTTCAGTCACTGAGAGATACTTTAGACGCCACCATTGAAACTTACCGGGATGCCACAGGAAGCACACAGTCTTACCGCATTGGCACCATGATTGAACTGCCTAGAGCTGCTCTGACCGCCGACCAGATAGCCAAGTCCGCTGAGTTCTTCAGCTTTGGCACCAATGACCTGACGCAGAACACGTTTGGGTTTAGCCGCGACGACGTTGAGACGAAGTTCCTCATGCGTTATCAGGAAGCAGGGATTCTGAAAGAGAACCCGTTCCAGGTTGTGGATGAAGAGGGTGTCGGCCAACTCATTCGGATGGCGTGTGCGCTGGGTCGTGGGGCGCGCAGCGATATCTTGTTGGGCGTTTGTGGTGAGCACGGTGGTGACCCCAAGAGCATTGAGTTCTTCAACACCCTACCGCTGGATTACGTTAGCTGCTCTCCCTACCGGGTGCCGGTAGCACGGTTGGCAGCTGCCAGGGCAGAACTAAAACAGAACGCAGCTAAGGGCGGCGAATAGCGGCGGGCTCCGCAATAGAAGTTCCCGCCGCCTGATTCTCCGCTAGTTTTTCTCTTTGTCCTCGTCCTCGTCTTCTGAAGCTTCAGCATCGTCTGGCGTAGCGTTGCCTTCGCTGCTATCCGCAGAAGACTCGTCTTCGCCCTCGTCTGTCGGTTGTTCCGGGGATGACGACCCGGTCGGTTCCCCCAGATTCTCCTCAGCCTCACGCGGCATATCGGCTACAGACTGTGGCTCTGGCGGTAGCATGCTTTCTTTGCCGGGTTTACGGACATGGGATGAACCCCCACCGATAATCGAGAACACCACGGAGCCACCCATGACCACACCGCCGACGAGGAGCAGGATCATTGCTCGGCTCTCCACACCATCGAAGAACACGTCGCCGATTTGGAGTCCGGTATCAGCAATCTTTTCTATAAGCAGGACTTCAAGCTGGTCATCAGCAGTTGCTATCCGCTCTGATCGTTCCTTCTCTAGCTCATCCTTGGCCAGGGTGTCGTACAGGGGGCCACTGAAAACGGAAACTACGAGAGCTGAGATGAACAACGCGCCTGCGGCCCACCCGAGCTTCGTTATCCATTTCCGGCCACCTATGAACCCGGTCATGAGCAGGAGTAGTAGGGACAAGAGTGGTAGGCCAAAACTCCACGAACGGGCACGGTCGATGTAGCCTCTAGTGTCGTTAAAATCCTCTATGTCCTCGCCGTAGCTCGGGTCGTCGATTTCATAAACGAGTTCCAGAAGGTCGTCCTCTGTCCAGTTCCAGCCGTCACGGATGGTCTCCCGGACATAGTCCAGGTTATCCAATGATGCTGGGTCAAGGGCCGTTAACAGCTTACGGAGATCGGTCTCATCTAACGTCCAACCGTCCCGGATGGCAGTTCGCACGTCATCCAGGGTGTCACTTTCCTCACCACTGCCAATGCCCGCCAAAAGGTCTTGTTCAGTGAACGTGATGGTAGTGGGTAGTTGATCGGTGATGCTCTGGGCCAGGAAATCCAGAGGGTCTATGCCAAGGCCACTCTTGAGCAATTCAACTGTCAGACCCGGTATTGTGCACAGCAGTGACGTTGGGTCAGCTGCACCAAGGGCTATCTGAATAACCTGTGACGGGGTACAGGCCGGAAGGCTGTTCAATAGAGCGGTGTATTTCTGATCCACGGTTGCCGTCAAGGTAACTACCGCTACATCGATTCTGTCTCGAACCGGCACAGACACGGTAAATCGATCGCTCTCCCCGGTCAGATAGGGGAGAATGCCGTTCACCAGAGTGTCTGCCTGGGCGTCTACCCACTCCGGTGTGAGGGCCGCCTCTGTGGCTTGCCTGATCTCTGCCCTGGTGATGACGACACCCAGGGGCAGTTCCACGCCCTCGTTTAAGAACTCGTCAAGGGCTGGGTCAAGCACTTCATCCAGGATGAAGGGTTTCAGGTCCACCCCCTGCAGAATGCGCCTGAACTCCCGGCGGATAACATCAACCTGCTCCGCCAATGGGATGTTGAAGGTGAAAGTCTCGCTCTTACCGGTGAGATACGGGCCAATGTCTTCCGCAACCTGAGTTTGCAGGTCTTCCAGGACTTCCGGAGTGATGACGACCTCTATAGATGAAGCAACCTCTTCAGCGGTAAGGGTAATACCCAGGGCAATATCGATCTCTGGACCGTACGAGTTCGCAATGCCGTCGGGAATCGCTTCGTCAAAGAGGGTCGTGTGAATATCCATGCTATTGAGAAGTCGCTGGATGACTATGAGTGCTCCGTCCGCTCTCTCGGAGAGGCCTATCGTCAGTGACAGTTCATCGGTCTCCCCTGTCAGGTAGGGAACCGCATCGTCGATGGCAAGTTCAACCTCGTGTTGTATCCAATCCGGAGGGAGCGTTGCCTGGATGGCTTCAACGATCTCTTCCGTGGTCAGATTGATGTTCAGCGGCATCCCGCCGGCTTTCTCAATCTCTTGGTCAATTGCAACGGTGAGAGCGTCCGTGTAGAGGAAGTTATAGATGTCCGCTTCCACCAACTGATCCTTATAGAACTGCTCTTCAAGGAACGTATCGTTCACTCGCAGAGACAGCAGTGTGACGATAAGCAGGGGAATCATCAGGATGCCCAATCCGATTGCTATGAGCCTTCTAACCCAGATCATTTCGCCCCTTACTAATACGAATTTGAACGATTGCGCCATTCTATGGAGATGCTTCAGTACCGTCAAGGTAACCAGACACTCCTGGTATACGACGATATTGGGCCATCCAAGGTTGCAAAGACCCCAACCTCATCCCTCTAGCGTAGCTCGTGTAGAATGAAAGTCGATAACAAACAAGAGGTATTGGTGGAAACGATAGGTTCTGATCCCGCAGACGAAGCATCGCCTACAGGCAGTAAGCCGCAGACGTTGAGCGCCCGGTCACTGGAACTGCTGGAGTTCCCGTCCGTGCTGGCCCAACTTGGCGGGCATTCGGCATTCGCCCTTGGACGTGAAGCTGCCCTCGCACTGGCGCCATCGTCGAACCATGACGATGTTGCCCGACGACAGCAGGAGACCGCTGAGGCAAGGCTCTTCATTGAGTCCGATGGCGTCATGGATATGGGCGAGGCGGCAGACGTCCGACTTGAGGCGCAACGTGCAGCCAAAGAGGGCATCCTCACCGGGCTTGAGTTGCGTGCCATCGCAGAGACGCTACGGGCTGGGCGCATGGCTAGAAGCACCTTTCAGCGGAGGTTGAAAGAATGCCCTGCGTTGGCGGATGTTTCCGGTAGGATTCCGGACTTGGAGCTGCAGGAAACCAACATCGCGAGGTCAATCAGCAAGAGTGGAGAGGTAGAGGATGCGGCTTCCCCTGCCCTGCGTGAGCATCGGTCTCAAGGGCGAATCGCGTACAGCAGGTTGGAAGAGACACTGCAACGGATGATCCGTTCAGACCGGGGCCGTAATGTTCTTCAAGAACCGCTGATTACTGAACGGAATGGTCGATTAGTGGTGCCCGTCAAAGTGGAGATGCGCAACAGGTTGCCGGGTCTGGTGCACGATGTCTCAGGCAGCGGCGAGACCATCTTTGTAGAGCCCCTTGCAGCGGTGACCCTGGGGAACCAGTGGCGGGAACTCAAACTCGCTGAGGGCCGCGAAGAAGAGCGAATCCTCAGGGAACTCTCTACGAGTATTGGCGACTACGCTGAAGAGGTCGAGTTGACCCTCGACTTGCTTGCTAGACTTGACCTTGCCCTGGCGAAAGGCCGCTACGCCAGGCGGTTGGGTGCTGTTCCTGCAGCTACTGCGGGGGCTGATACCCAGGACATACGCCTGGTGGCGGCAAGGCATCCGTTGCTGCGAGGCGAGGTTGTCCCGCTGTCCTTGGAACTCGGTTCAAGTAGCAAGAGCGATGAGGCTGATGGCGGAGTTTCCGGAACTCCTAGAAGGGTATTACTGATAACAGGCCCCAACGGCGGCGGAAAGACCGTGACGCTGAAGACTTTGGGGCTCCTGGCATTGATGCATCAGACCGGGCTGCAGGTTCCTGCGTCTGAAGGCACTGTGCTGCCTATCTTTGATCGCGTGTACGCGGACATCGGTGACCAGCAGAGTATTGAACAGTCCCTCTCTACGTTCACTTCCCATATGGAGAGTGTGAAATCCATCCTATCGGAGGCCACATCACAGTCGTTGGTACTCATGGACGAGCTTGGGACCAGTACTGACCCTGAGGAGGGCGCTGCCCTTGCAGAGGCCGTGCTCCACAGCTTGCTGCAGATGGGAGTGACTACGGTGGCGACCACGCACTTGCGACGCGTTGCAACCTACGTGCAGGAGACCACTGGGATGATCAATGCAAGCGTGGAGTTGGACCCTGACACCTTTGAGCCTACCTACGGGCTGGCGGTCGGTCTGCCTGGGCGGAGTTATGCCCTGACTATTGCTGCCAGGACGGGTTTGGCCCCGGAAGTGGTGGCGCGTGCCCAGTCCATGCTCTCGCCTGAACACCAACGAGTGGACGAGTTGCTGGCAGAAGTGGTGGAGGAGCGCCAGGCGGTGGCTGATATGCGTGCCGAGGGTGAAGCGGTTCTGGCTCAAGCCCAGGAACTTCGACGTGAAGCAGAAGCGGAGCTGGAACGGTTACGGGCGCTGGATGTGGAGCAGCTTGACGCCGCTCGCCATGACTTGCAGGCCCAGGCCCAGGAGTTGATGGGCAAGCTTCAGGCAGCGGGGAAGGTTCTGCATGCCACACCCCAGGCCCCTACCGTTGAAGCTGTTGCAGAGGTTCAGCAGGCGGTGGCGTCCGTGCAGAACGTGCGTAAACAACTACGCACACGATCATGGAGGCCGAAGCGCGAAGATAGGGCAGCATGGTTGCAGAACCTTGCCGCCGGAGATTCAGTGCGTGTGCAGGGCTTTCCCGGCATAGCACAGGTCATTTCTGACCCGGATGGCAGAGGCATGGTAGAGGTGGCGGTAGGCTCCTTGCGAGCGCAAGTGCCCCTTGAACATGTTATGCATCGAGACCCCGAAGGAGCTTCTACAGACCCATCGCCGGCTCGACGCAAGCCCAAACCAAAGGTTGAGATACCGGAAGAATTTATGAGTAGCACCCAGCCCGGCACCGAATTACTTCAAATTCCTTCGGCAGAATTGGATCTGAGGGGGAAGCGTGTGGAAGAGGCGCTGGGGGAACTTGAGACGTTTCTGGACAAAGCCCTTCTGGAGGGAGCCTCAAAGATTCGCGTCATCCATGGCATGGGCACGGGCGCACTGAGGACGGCGGTGCGAGAACGATTGGGTTCTCACGCCATGGTAACCCGCTGGGCGCCAGAAGAAGGTCGTACTGCCGATGGCGCAACAATTGCTGACCTAGCCTAACGCGATAGGGCCGCGCTTGGCGAAGATGTGTCTGTGCTAGAACTGGGTTTCGGCAATTGATCCACGATGAAACGTTACCCTACGCCCGTCTCCGTACGAATGTACCGGGGATTGCTTGAATTATCTTTCAGCTTGTGGCGCAACCGATTAACGAACACACGCAGGTAATCCACTTCTTCGCCGTATTCAACACCCCAGACCTGTTGCAACAACATCTTGTGCGTCATGACCTTGCCTTTATGGGTGACCAACTCTGTCAGCAAGCTGTACTCTGTTGGCGTCAGCTTCACTTCGTTCCCTTCCACTGTGACAAAACGGAGGGCAAAGTTGATCTGAAGGTCTTCGCTCTCATACGTAGGCTCAGAGAGCAGGGTCTCGGCCTGGTTGGTGCGACGTAATACCGCCTCTATGCGGGCAACCAGTTCTTCAATCACAAAAGGCTTCAATCGCTGCAAGCCTGAAGGGCTGGGCCCAATTCCCGGTCCTTCAGGATGGCGCTGAGGCCCAGCGCAGCTGCTTCATCGCAGACAGTTTCAAGTGAGATTCCCATGTCCGTGTACTCTGCTGCGAACACTGCTTTACCGCTCTCCAGGAACGGCTCAAAGTCGCCACACCAACCCTCTGCGATGCAGTCCTCTGTTAGCGCCCAATCGAAGTGCTCGATGAGGTCGCTTACTTGATCGGAGTCGTTCTTCAATCCTATGGAGAGGCCACGCTCGTGCGCCTCAGCAGCCAACCACGTGTTGTATCGGAGTTGGTCGTTATACGTGAGGGGGAAGCCGGTGTCGTTGGTGTAGCCATCGATGTTGTCCGGCTCAACGGCATCGAACCCTTTGGCGGCGCAGAGGTCGAGCCGCGCGCCCATGATGGGTGCCAGAGCATCGATGTTGCGGATGTCTAGCCACCGTTCGCCGTCCCAGCCATCGTAGTCGTTGCCAAGGATTTCGGACGGGAACGCATCGGCGTCAGACCGCCACTCCTCCCAACTCCCTGCGCTCATGTAGCAGATGACGCCTCGGCCTTGAGCGCGAAAGCTGGAAACGAGCTCAACGGAGACATCGAACAGGTCGACATCGTAGACATCCACATCGAACGATGTATCAACATCCCCGCTGTTGAGCTGCCATTGCCATGTGCTTCCCACTGTCGGTAGCCATGTGTCTACGGTCAGTGGTGCTGGAGTCCCAACCGAAGCAAGGGGCAGCGACTCCACCTCCTCCGAGCTGCTGGAGCAGGCCGATATGAAAAGCCCTGTAACCAAGATTGCTATTAGGGCGCTCCAAGTTTGGGTTGGCATTAGCCGATGTACGCGATGGCTTCAACTTCCATCAAGAACTCGGGCCTGGCCAGCCGGGAAATAACGAGCAATGTGGACGTTGGCGGGTTCTCGTTCAAGTAGCGCAGCCGAGATGCTCGTACAGCGTCAATGTCGTCTGGGTTCAAAATATAGGTGGTTGTCTTCACAATATCGCTGAGCTTTGCGCCAACGGAGGCCAACGCATTCTGCAGGTTCTGGTATATTTGTTCGGCCTGGGCTGCAGCGTTGCCTTCCCCCACTATGGACCCGTCCGGCGCTATGGGCACCTGACCGGCGACGTAAATGGTGTCACCAGCTTTGACCACGTGTGAATATCCTGTGGGGGTGTGCATACCGCTTGGGTTCAAGTGCTCTTTAGGCATAATGCTCCTTTTGAAAAAAGTGTTTCTTCGATGGCCCTGGTATTATAGCCCCAAGCTAAACCCACGCAAGCAACCCATTCCACAGCCACGGAGGCGGCATTGGACGACGGTAAACTTCCCGCAGACCTGCTCGATAGGTTGTTGAATACAGCGAACACCACGGATCCTCGAGTGTTGCTTGGCCCTCGCGTGGGCGCTGACGCAGCGGTCATCGATATGGGCGATACGGTGCTGGTTGCCAAGTCCGACCCTGTGACCTTTGCTGCTGAACGCATCGGCTGGTACACCGTGCAGGTCAACGCCAACGACATCGCCTGCCTTGGCGCGACACCGAAGTGGTTCCTTGCCACGGTGCTGCTCCCGGAGGGAGCTGAGCCCGAGTTGGCCGAGGAGATATTCAACCAGATCACTGAGGCGTGCGATGGGTTGGGTGTTGCTCTGGTGGGAGGCCACACAGAAATAACGCATGGTCTGACGAGGGCTATCGTGTCCGGTCACATGCTTGGCGAGGCGAAGAAGTCAGAAGTCGTTTGGCCCGGGGGCGCACTTCCAGGCGATGCCTTGCTACTCACAAGAGGGATCGCTATTGAAGGCACAGCGTTGTTGGCTCGTGAAGCTGCAGGTGCGCTACGTGCTGGCGGTATGAGCGATGCGGACATCGACGCAGCGGCGGCATTGCTGGAGTCCCCTGGCATCAGTGTGGTCCGTGCGGCGCAGATAGCCTGTTCGACTGGCGGCATCCATGCGATGCACGACCCAACGGAAGGCGGCCTTGCTACAGGGTTGGCTGAACTTGCTTCTGCTGCCAGCGTTGGCGTTGAGCTGAATGCCGATGCGATTCATGTATTGCCTGAGACCCAATTGGTGTGTAGGGCGTTGAAGCTGGAGCCGCTTGGATTGCTCGCTTCCGGTGCGCTTCTGATGGCTGTCGAGCCGGGGGATGTGACAAACGTCCAGGCATTACTGGAGCAAGAGGGTATCGATTCCCACCTCATTGGTACGGTGACGGAAGCCTCCGCCGGACTCAAGCTAGCATCTTCAAGCGGACTTTCCCTCTTGCCGACGTTCCCCCGGGATGAGCTTGCGCGATACATGAGTCAACCGAACTAATGCGAATACTCACTCAAACCAGAAAGCGGCCAACAGCCCTCATGGTCTACGCTGGACTGGCGTTAGGCGTCTCTGCTGTGTCGTCTGCCGCCGTCCTCATTCGATTGGCCGATGCCCCTGCGCTTACCATCGCCGCCTACAGGCTTGTATTGGCGTCAATCGTAGTCGTACCCATAGGCCTCGCCACGGATTGGAGTGCCCTTCGCTCTTTGACGTTGAAGCATTGGGGGTTGGCTGCCGTCTCTGCAGCATGCCTGGCAGCCCACTTCGCTTTCTGGATAACGTCGTTGGAACACACGTCCGTTGCTAGCTCGGTCATCATTGTCACCTCCAACCCGATACTTGTGGCCATCGGCTCAAGACTGATCTTGCGAGAGCGGTCATCTCCAGCGGTTGTGATCGGCATCGGCATGGCGTTATTCGGTGGACTTGTCATAACGGTGGGCGACTGGGATCTGGGAGACCGCAGGCTTTACGGTGATTTCCTGGCGTTTCTGGGAGCTGCTGCGGTAGCGGGATACTACATTGCGGGGCGTAGCCTGCGTGAGCGGCTGAGCCTCTTCGGCTACATTGCCCCGGTCTACGGCAGCGCGGCGATAATCCTGCTGGTGGTGGTGTTTGTCACAGACACTGCAATGACCGGGTTTAGCCTGGAGACGTACGGCTACCTGGCGTTCATTGGTTTGGTTCCCCAACTGGTGGGCCACTCGTCCTTAAACTGGTCGCTGGGCTACCTGCCCGCAACGCTGGTATCCACAGCCGTCATGGCGGAACCCATAGGCGCAACGCTGTTGGCCTGGGCCATTCTGGACGAAACCCCACCCGTGGCAACTGTGGCTGGCGGCGCTTTGGTGTTGCTGGGAGTGTACATAGCACTGCGAAAGCGGTAGCTTCACCTTGTATTGGGCGTCCTGGCGATGCTAGAATAACCGTGCAGGTCACGCCAGTGGCCTCGTGTTTCGTTCCCCGGTAGCTCAGCGGTAGAGCAATCGACTGTTAATCGATTTGTCGTAGGTTCGATCCCTACCCGGGGAGCCATTTCCCACTTTCTCAAACCCGCCGCAGTTGCGCGTCTCCAATCCTGCCACAATATCTGCCGAATATCTGTAGCTGCGCTTATACTGGAGCCATGTTCTTCACCGTAACCGAAGCTGCTTTGGAAGACCTCCTCAAGGGCCGCAGACGTGAGCAACACCCGGAAGATCGGGTCATGCGCGTGATTTGGCTTGACGACGACTACGCTTTCAAGCTGGATACCCCTGAGTTCGACGACCTGATATTTACGCAGGACGGAGTTCAGGTGTTGTTGATCAGCCTGGATATGAATCAGAAACTCAGTGAGATGAAGATGGACGTGGTGTATCGGAACGGGAAGAACCACTTTGTCATGCATCACCAGGACTGAAATGACCTATAACCTTTATGGCCACATTCTCCTAAAGGTGCCGTGTTATGCCCGATGACCCTCTGATCCTTATAGCACTGCTGGCCGCTGTTTTCTTTGCGGGGCTGACTCAGGGCACTACCGGCTTTGGCTTCGCTCTTGTGGCCGTCCCACCTATGACCATCCTGGTGGATCCCCAGATCATAGTCCCGGCGTTGCTGGTGCAGACCCTGATGACAGGCACGCTTATCCTCCTGCACGCTCGCAAGCACCTATGCATTAACCGGATGTGGTTGTTGCCGTTGTCGGGCGTGGCGGGTATCCCTGCGGGCACGCTTATCCTCGTGGTGCTGGACCCCGGGCCCTTGAGAGTGCTCATAGGCATTGTTGTGGTAATAGCGGCCCTGGCGATGATGGCCGGCTTCAGACGACCGATACGAAATGAGCGGGTTGCTTCTGTGCCGGTTGGGTTTGTCAGCGGCACCCTTAGCGCCAGCACGGGGTTGTCTGGCCCGCCCGTCATCTTCTTCTACACCAACCAGAGTGTGGACATCCGCGAATTCAGGGCGAACATCGTGGCCCACTTCTTTATCATGAACATCGCCACCATTCCCATATACATCATCTCAGGCCTTTTTACCGGCGAGAACTTGCTCCTCAGCGCACAGCTGTTGCCTGCCACGTTGGTGGGGGTCACCAGCGGCATCGTCATCAATCGGTGGGTGCGAGAGGCGCTGTTCCGTCGGATTGCGCTGGGGCTGATTCTGGCCTCGGGGACCATCGCCGTAGTATCCGGAGCCCTCTAGCGCAAGGCAAACGAAAGCCCCGCGACGACGAAGAGACATCGTGTGGGGCAATTGCTAGCTAATTAACGCGGTGGTTGTTAGGCCAACGCGGGCGCGTGGAGCTTGTTCAAGGGACTGATGATCTTACCAGCCTCTTCCCAGGAAACCTGGTACCGCGGTGTCACATCCAGGCCAACCGG
>Ga0114996_10000893_pt1 | contig 40876 bp, 36 predicted proteins | sample ArcticOcean_MG_C_4_FD_87039 | JGI IMG/M metagenome (GOLD analysis project Ga0114996, IMG submission 87039) | Marine microbial communities from western Arctic Ocean - ArcticOcean_MG_CB4_134 | ecosystem: Environmental > Aquatic > Marine > Oceanic | place: Arctic Ocean: Canada Basin | collected... | reverse complement strand
CGCGTCCGCGACACAGACCTCATTGTCACCGGCGGCCTCCGCACTCCCGCCGACTTCGCCAAAGCCATCGCTATGGGCGCCGACGCCGTGGCCATCGCCACCTCCGCGCTCATCTCCATCGGTTGCCAGCAATACCGCGCCTGCCATACCGGCAACTGCCCCGTGGGCATCGCCACTCAGCGCGCCGATCTCCGCGCGCGTTTCGATGTCGACACCGCCACTCAGATGGCCGGGAACTTTTTCGAGGTCACCCGCAGCCAACTCGCCGACTACTGCCGCATCCTTGGCAAGCGCGATATCCACACGCTCTCCCTTGAAGATCTCGTCACCACCGACAGCGAAATCAGCAACCACACGGGCGTCGAACACGCCTAAGTCAGCAACTCGAATCACCCGAGAGCGCACCATGACCACTCAGCCATCGACCGACCAGCCCACCACCCATTGGCACCGTGTTCTCGACCCGAAGGATCTTCCGGAAGGTCGCGTCACCTCCGTCACGATCGGCAACCGCACCCTTGCCATTACCCACGTCGACGGTCAGTACGGCGCTTTGGATGGGAAGTGCCCGCATCAGGGCGGTCCCCTGGGCTGGGGAACCATTGAGAACGGCGTCCTGCGCTGTCCCTGGCACGGATACGACTACGACCCCCTCACCGGCGAACCGCCCCCACCGTTCGCCGACTGCGCCACCCCCTACGAAATCGAACTCCGCGACGACGGCCTCTACGTTGCCCTCCCCGCCGACGCCCCCCAGCCGCGCACCGTCTCAGACGTCTTGGCTGAAACGATGATTAACTGGGGCGTCGACACCGTCTTCGGCATGATCGGCTCCTCCAATCTCGGCTATGGCGAAGCCATGCACCGCTTAGAGGATGAAGACAAGCTCACCTACATCGGTGTCCGCCACGAGGGCGCCGCGTCCTTTGCCGCCAGCGCCTACGCCAAGCTCAGCGGCAAACCCGCCGCCTGTTTCGGTATCGCCGGGCCCGGCGCCACGAATCTCCTCACGGGCCTCTGGGACGCCAAGATGGACCGCGCCCCCATCCTCGCTCTCACCGGACAGGTTGGCTCGCAGGTCCTCGGACCAGGCGCCTTCCAGGAGATCGACCTCACCACGGCCTTCAGCTCCGTTTCGGCCTGGAGCCAGACGGTTCTCTCGGGCTCCAAACACACTGAGCTGATGAACCTCGCCGTCAAACACGCCATCCTCCAGCGCGGCGTCGGCCATCTCATTCTGCCCGACGAAGTCCAAGTGCAAGCGCTGGAGCCTGAGGCGCCGGCCTCCGGTCCGGAAGGTCGCCTGGCACCCCTCGCCGTCGCGCCACCTCAAGAGTCCCTGGAAGCCGCCTTGGCCAAGATCGGCCAGTCGCAGCGGCCAGTGATCATCGTTGGCCACGGGGCCCGCTTTCATATGGACGCCGTCGTCGCTCTTGCTGAGCGGCTCAACGCCCCTGTCTGTACCACGTTCAAGGCCAAGGGGCTCATCCCGGACAACCATCCTCTTGGCTGCGGCGTCATCGGTCACAGCGGCACCCCGATCGGCAGTTGGTTCATGAACGAGGCCGACCTGCTCGTGGTCTTCGGTGCCTCGTTCTCCAACCACACCGGGATCACCCCCTACCAGCCAACGATCCAGATCGACACCGATCCCCTCGTCCTCGGCAAAACCTTCCCTGTCGACGTTCCCGTCGTCGGCGACATCGGCGTTACGGCGGAGCTCCTGCTTGCGCAGATTCCCAACTCTGTCCAGACCATCGATCAACGCCCCGATGTCGAGTCCCGCAAAGCACTCTGGCTCGACGAAAAATCCAGCCGCGCCGACGACGATCGGGGCCAAGGTGTCGCCGGAGCCGCCGCCATGGCCGCCCTCAACCGCCACGTCCCGGACAACGCCGTGATCACCGTCGATGTCGGCAACAACACCTACTCCTTCGGGCGCTACTTCGAATGCACCCGCCAGTCCGTCCTCATGTCCGGCTACCTCGGCTCTATCGGCTTCGCCTACCCCGCCGCCCTTGGTGCCTGGGCTGCCGCTCCCGATCGTCCCATCGTCGCCATCGCTGGCGACGGCGGATTCGCGCAGTACCTCGCGGAAGTCACCACGGCCGTGAAATACAAGATCCCGATCAAGGCCATCATCATCAACAACAGCGAACTCGGCCGGATCTCCACTGAACAACGCGCCGAGCAGAAGCGCGTCTGGCAGACCTCTCTCCACAATCCAGATTTCGCCGCCTTCGCTCGCAACTGCGGCGCCTTCGGCATCCGCGTCGAGTCCGGCGACCAGCTCGACGATGCCCTCGCCGCCGCCTTCGCGCACGACGGCCCCGCCCTCGTCGACGTAGTCAGCGACCCCCAACTCGTCTAGCCTCGCCCCCCCGCCACAACCACAGACGGAGCGACGCATGCCCGAACCCACAGTCCTCCTCGACGGCCTCCTCTTCCCAGAAGGCCCCCGCTGGCACGACCACCGCCTTTGGTTCTCCGACATGCACGCACACGAAGTCGTCGCCGTCGACATGGACGGCAACCGCGAGACCATCGTCGAAATCGCCAACGATCCCTCCGGCCTCGGATGGCTGCCCAATGGCGATCTTCTCATCGTCTCCATGAAGGATCGCAAGCTGCTGCGGTTCAACGGCGATAGTCTCGAAGAACACGCCAGCCTCGGCCGTCTCACCCCCCATCTCTGCAACGACATGGTCGTCGACTCCCAAGGCCGCGCCTACGTCGGCAACTTCGGCTTCGATCTCCACGCGGGCGATACGCCCACTCCCACCTCCATCATCCTCGCCACGCCCGAAGGCCAAATCCGCGTCGTCGCCGAGGACGTCGCCTTTCCCAACGGCACCGTCATCACCCCCAACGGATCCACGCTCATCGTCGGCGAATCCATGGGGCGACGCCTCACCGCCTTCAATATTGAAGCCGATGGCTCCCTCACCAACCGCCGCGTCTGGGCCGAACTCGGCGTTCCTCCGGACGGCATCGCCCTCGACGCCGAGAACTGCATCTGGGTCGCGGTGCCTACCCAGCCCGGCGCCTTCCTCCGCGTCGCCGAAGGCGGGGAGATCAAGCAGCGCATCGACCTCGAAGATCGTGGCGGCTTCGCCTGCATGCTGGGCGGCCCCAACGGAACGACGCTCTTCATGCTCGAAGCGACAAGCTCGAATCCCACCGACATCGCCGGACCCGGCAACGGCCGCATCCGCATCGTCGAGGTGGACGTCCCGCGGGCAGGCCTACCGTAGACGCCTCGTCCGCGGCAGACTCGCCTGCTACCTGCTGTCTATTGGGACGCCGCCTCGCTTGTCGGCGCACCGCGCTTGCGCAGGTCATAGCCCATCATCAGCAGATCCCGGCGTTGGCCGTCCGCGTCCATCACATAGCCAGGCAGCAGCGCGATCGATTCGAAGCCCAACCCCCGGAACACCGCCTGCGCGCCCACCTGATCACTCGTCATCTGTGCCGTCAGCAGCTCCAGCCCAAACGTATCCGCGATCCCGAACATCTCCTCGGCCAAGAACCGTCCCAATCCATTCGAGCGCGCCTCTGGCGCCACGATCAATCGGATCTGCCCCACGTGCCGCGTCCAGTCCGCCCCACTGTGCAGTAGGGATGTCTCCCCGAGCAGCTTCCCCTCACTGAACGCCAACACCGTCACCGTGCGGTGCGCCGCGATGTCTTCAAGCAACCGTTCGACGACTTCGGGATCGGAAATGTCGCTCCGCAAGTACAGCAGATCGTCGGGAGGCAGAGACTGCGCGAACTCCAGAAACTGCTCGCGGTCGCTCTCGCCCATCAGCCGCATCTCCACGTCCAGGCCGGACCGCAGCGACCCGGTCCGCGGATACCGTCGGCTCACCAGCTCCGTCTGCTTCGATCGCTTCTCGGACAGTGAGGGCATCACAGACTCCTTCGGAGTGCGTCGGGCGCTTCGACCCCAACTCCTGGGATTGTGGCGGCTGCGGCCCGTTCCGCCATCCGCCACCCAGACTCCTGCGCCCGTTATAGTGCGCCGGTATCATCAGAGAGCACTCCACGTTTCCGGAGCGTCAGCCAGGAGCAGATCGATGCCTGTGCAGATCCTTGGCATGATCGGAGCCACCCCGCCTCAAAGCGGCGCCAATCTCCACACAATCGGCGGCGGCATTGACGCGGACTACCTGGCCGAATTCGCCCAAGCCCACGAAGACGCCGGCTTCGACCGCGCCCTCGTCGGCTACTCCTCTGCCTCCGCCGACAGCCTTCTCGTCGGTCTCCAAGCGGCGCAGACCACCACCACACTCAACTTCCTCATTGCCCATCGGCCCGGCTTCGTCTCCCCCTCGCTCGCCGCCCGCAAGTTCGCCACCCTCGACCAATTCACCCGCGGCCGCATCGCCATCCACATCATCAACGGCGGCTCCGACAAGGAACAGCACCGCGACGGCGACTACCTCGAGCACGACGATCGCTATCGCCGCAGCGCCGAGTACATGCAGATCATGCGCAAGATGTGGACCAGCGAGCGCCCCTTCGACTTCGAAGGCGACTTCTACCACCTCCAAGGCGCCTACTCCGACGTCCGCCCCTACGGCGACACCATTCCCATCTACTACGGCGGCCAATCCGCAGCCGCCCTCGTCGCCGCCCCCTACTGCGACCTCTTCGCCACCTGGGGCGAGCCCCGCGCCGCCGTACGCAAGCGTATGGACGAAGTGCTGGCCGCCGCCGCCCCCAACCATCCCGCCTTCAGCATCTCCGTGCGCCCGATCATCGCCCCCACGGAAGACGCCGCCTGGGACAAGGCGCATGAGATCCTTGCCGGCGTCAAAGCCACCATGGACCAGCAACGCCAAACTCCGAGCGGAACTACACCCCTGGGCAGCACCGCCCCACGCCCTGAAGCGGTCGGCTCCCAACGCCTCCTCGACTTCGCCGCCGAAAAAGAGATCCACGACGAACGCCTCTACATGCCGATCGCCGCCGCCGCTGGAGCCGCCGGAAATACCTCCGCCTTGGTCGGCACTCCCCAGCAGGTCGTCGACTCCTTGGTCCGCTACTACGAGATGGGCATCTCGACCGTTCTGATCCGCGGCTTCGACCCCCTCAACGACACTCACGAGTACGGCCGCGAACTCATCCCGCTCCTCCGGGAGGCTGTCGCTGCGCACGACACCGCATCCTCACCGCACGGGGCGGGGACAGCGTGACTCCCGGCTCACTCTTCACGGTCCACACGCCCTTCCTGCCGGAGCAACGGGGCTACCTGCCCACCGAAGCGGCCCGCAGCCCCTGGAGTCTCGACCTCCTCCACGGAGGCCCCGTCGCTGGGCTCCTCGCCCACGCCGCGGAACAACTCATTGACGACGACGGTCTCCGCCTGGCCCGCCTCAGTACGGACCTCTTCCGCCCGATCCCCTACGCGCCGCTCTCCCTCGCTACGACCCTCGTCCGCGATGGCGGACGCCTCAAGCTGGTCACCCTCTCTCTCAGCGTCCAAAACCAGCCAGGCGAGGACGCCGCCCGGAGCCCCCTGGGCGACCAAATGCCGCCCTCGAGCCCCCTGGGCGACCAATTAACGGAAGTCTGCCGCGCGCAAGCCCTCTTCCTCCGCAGCTCCGACGTTGACGCCTCCGCCGCCGACATCCTGGCCGACCCCATGCCCTTCGTCGATGAAGATCCGCCCCCGCGGTTGTTCAACGACATCGGGTTCGCGACAACCGTCACCTTCCGTTACGTCAACGAATGGGGCGGCGGCGACCCCGCCGCCACTTGGGTCCGCGTCCCCGTGCCTCTCCTCCCCGGACACGAGCTCAGTCCCGCCGCCCTGGCCTGCGCCATCTCCGACTTCGTCAGCCCCATGGCCAACTCGCATAGCGCCAAGACCGGCAAAGAGAACGCCTTCACCTTCATCAACGCCGATATCACGACCTACATCCACCGCCCACCGCAAGGCGAATGGATCGGCCTCACCATCAGTGATCGCGGCAGCGACCAGGGCTTAGCCGTCAGCTCCGGCATCCTCCACGATCGCCGTGGACCATTCGGTCGGGCCATGGCCGCCTCGATCGCCCAAAACCGCCAGCCCCTTGGGATGGGCAATCCTTCCACTCCGAAGTGACCGATTACGCCGCTGGGTTTTTGCCAGCCCCCGCCCACACACTAAGATCGCCGCGCGCCCAGTTGTGAGGCGAACCGACGACGTGGAACAGTGCGCCGCGCGATCGTGCACGGCGGCGGCGGAGCAAACTCATGACCATGCCCCAACCCTTGCCCATCCCCGACGATTTCCCCGTCACCTGGGACCGACCCGGTGATGAGCAGCTGTTCTGGGCGCAAGATGTCATGCATCAGCCCTACCCAATCACCCCACTCAACGAAACCCTCCACCAACCCGCTTTCAGCGAAGGCGCGAGTCGGGCTGTGGCGCGCCTCTCGATGCCCGTCGATGAACTCCGCTACAGCGTCCACAACGGCTACTCCTACTTCACCGCTCGCCCCGTCATGCTTCCACCCGAAGAGATGGACGCCCGCTTTCAAGAGATGCAACGGATCACCATAGAACTCGGATCCACCGTCCTCCAGGACTGGCGCCAGACCTTCGAACCTCGGGTCCTCGCACTCTGCGACGGCATCCTCCAGCACGACTACGACGCTCTCACGACCGCCGACCTCGCCCGCTACGTCACGAGCTTCTACGACATTCAGGTGGAATTCTTCGACATCCACATGCGCGTCAACATCCCGCCCATGAACGCCGTCTTCGGCTTTGAAGAATTTCTCAGCGAGTTCCTGGACCAAGAAGCCGTCATGAAGTCCCGTCTCCTTCAGGCGGGCTTCGACAACAAGTCCGTCCAATACGGCGGCGCCATCTGGGACCTCAGCCGCTGGGTCCGAGAAGACCAAGACCTCGCCACACTCGTCAAGGCCACCCAGCCCGTCGACGGCGCCGTCAGCCTGAACGATCACCCGCGCGCCAGCGAATTCAACGAACGCTGGCAGGCCTTCACCAAGGAGTACGGCTGGCGTTCCGACTTCTTCTTCGAGATCGGCGAGCCCTCCTGGTGGGAGGACCAAAGCACGCTGCTCTCCCAGTTCAAGCACTTCCTGGGCCAAGACGACAGCGCCGATCCCTACGCCAACCATCGCCGCCACGCCGAGGGCCGGGATGCCCTCGCCGCCGAGTTCGAAGCCCGCCTCCCCGAGCCGGCCGTTCCCCAGTTCCGCGCCATGCTCCCCCTCGTCCAGCAGTACATCCCCATCGCCGAAGATCACAACTTCACGATCGACCAGAAATCCACCGCCGTCATCCGCTTCGGCGTCCAGCAACTCGGCAAGCGCCTCGCCTTGGAAGGAGAACTCGAAGACTCGGAAGACGTCTTCTATCTCCACCTCGACGAGATCGACAGCATCGCCGGTGGCGCCTCTGCCTCTGCTTTCAAGGATCAGATCGGCCCTCGACGCCAGACCCGCCGCGACCAGCAAACTCGCCGCCCTCCCATGCTCATCGGGACCCCGCCCCCACCGGACGCCCCCGCCGATCCCCTCGTCACCAAATTCTTTGGCCTCGGCGCGGAAGCCTCCACCGACGCCCGCACGCTCAAGGGCAACGCCTGCAGCGCCGGTCAAATCACCGGCACCGCCAAGGTGGTCCTCTCCCTTGACGAATCCGACAAGTTAGAGCCCGGCGACATCATGGTCTGCCCCATGACCATGCCCCCCTGGACCCCACTCTTCGACATCGTCGGCGCCGTCGTCGCCGACTCCGGTGGCGTGCTCTCACACTGCGCCATCGTCGCTCGCGAATATGGCATTCCTTGCGTCGCAGGGACCATGACCGGCACCCAAGCGATCAAGGACGGCATGACCATCCGCGTCGACGGCACCGCCGGAACGGTCGAAATCATCGGCTAGCTGGCTGCCGACCCTGGAACTCGAAAATCCCCTGCCTCCCGCTGTCGATCTCGGCGGTTCCGATCGTCGTCCCTCTAGAGAGACAGCAAAACGAGGGAGGCATCCATGAAGTACCTGCTCCTCATCTACCGCGACGAATCCGTCGACGAGGGGCCGCATCCAATGCCACGCTATGTGGAGCTGATCAAGGAAGCTCAAGACAGCGGCGCCTTCATCTCCGCCGAACCGCTTCATCCCGTCGCCACGGCCACCTCGGTCCGCGTCCGTCGCGGCCGGATGGAGACCACCGATGGCCCCTTCGCCGAAACGAAGGAGCAACTCGCTGGCTTCTACCTTCTGGACTGTGCCGATCTCGATGAAGCACTGCTTTACGCCGCCAAGATCCCAGCAGCGGAGATCGGGACCGTCGAAGTTCGGCCTGTCCAATTCATCCCAGAGCTCCAGCCGTGAGCCCGCCGCGTTTGAAAGGCATCCCCCTCAGCGCTTCCGGACTCCCTCCCATCCACAGCCACTTCACGATCAGTCGCCTCGAAAGGAATCCCCTCATGAAGTACATGCTCCTCATCTACGTCGACGAAGCCAACGAAGAGACCTCTCCCGAGGTCTACGCCCAGTACGGCGCTGTCGTCGAAGAGGCCACCAAGGCAGGCGTCTGGATCGGCGGCGACGAACTCCAGCCCACCACCACTGCCACGACCGTGCGCATCCGCGAGGGCGCCACCCAAACCACCGACGGCCCCTTCGCTGAGACGCGCGAAGCCCTGGGCGGCTACTTCCTCCTCGACTGCAAAGATCTCGATGAAGCACTCTCCTACGCCGCGAGCATCCCTGCCGCGTCCATGGGTGGCTCCGTGGAGGTCCGCGCACTGAACGAGAACTAACGCGCGCTGAACGAGCCACCACACTACCCACCCGGAGAACGAGTATCGTGTGGGCCTGGTGCCCCGGAGGATGTGAATCCAGGAGCACCAGGCTGGGGGCTGAGTGTGGCGGTCGAAGAATCCCGGACCCAGGATGGTCGCTCCACCATGTCTTCCGCGAGGAATCTGGGCGCATCATTGCCTCGCTCATCGCCACCTGCCATGACTTCAATCTCGCCGAAGACGCGCTCCAGGATGCCTTCGTCATCGCCTTGGATCGTTGGCCGCGCGACGGTGTTCCGCGCAACCCGGGCGCCTGGCTCACCACCGCCGCTCGTCGCAAAGCCATCGACCGCCTGCGGCGCAACGCCACCCTCTCCGAAAAGCAAAAACTCCTCACCGCCCAGTTCGAACGCGACCTCGCCCTCTCGCTCACACAGCCGTCTGATGACGATGCCGAATCCGCCCAACCTCTCACGCAGGCTGCCCCTCTTCCCGGGGAGGACGGTCCTACCGCCGAGAATGACGCCATGACCGCCGTTTCCGACGAACGACTCCGCCTCATCTTCACCTGCTGCCATCCCGCGCTGGCGCAAGAAGCCCAGCTCGCCCTCACCCTGCGCACCCTCGGCGGTCTCTCCACGCCGGAGATCGCTCACGCCTTCCTCGTTCCCGAAGCCACCATGGCCCAGCGCCTCGTCCGCGCCAAACGCAAGATCCGCGACGCGGGCATCCCCTATCGCGTCCCGCCCGACCACGAACTTCCCGACCGCCTCCATGCCGTCCTCGCCGTCCTGTACCTCATTTTCAATGAGGGCTACGCGGCCTCTCATGGCGACGCGCTCATCCGTGGCGAACTCTGCGCCGAAGCCATTCGCCTCGCCCGCATCCTCGCCCACCTCATGCCGGACGAACCTGAAGCACTCGGCCTCCTCGCCCTCCTCCAACTCCAAGACTCTCGCCGCGACAGCCGGACTACCGCCAATGGTGACCTGGTCCTCCTCGCAGACCAGGATCGCTCACGCTGGGATCGCGCCGCCATTGACGAAGGCATCGCACTCGTCGAGCGGGCGCTCCAGCGCAGACAACCCGGTCCCTATCAAATTCAAGCCGCCATCGCCGCCCTCCATGCCGAGGCTCCCGATTCAGCCCAGACCGACTGGCGCCAAATCGTCGCCCTCTACGAGCGCCTCGAGCGCGACATCCCCACCCCCGTCGTCCGCCTCAACCGTGCCGTCGCCGTCGCGATGGCGGATGGCCCCGCTTCCGGTCTCTCCCTCATCGATGAGCTCGGCCTTGATGCCCATCTCGATTCCTACCATCTCTTTCATGCCGCCCGCGCTGATCTCCTACGCCGCCTCGGTCGCAACGACGAAGCCGCCACTTGCTACCGCCTCGCCCTTGACCTCGTAGGCAACGAACCAGAAGCCCGCTACCTCCGCGCCCGTCTCGCCCAGGTGGTCTCCTAGGCCAGGTCCTCTCCGAGGCCATCAAGTGAGAGCCTAGAGGCGCCTCGACTAGAGACCTGAAATCCAGGCGGCGGGCGTACATCAGGAAGCGGCCGCTCCCGACGGCACCACCTTGAGAGTGATCGCGCTGGAGATACCGATCCAGGCGGTTAACGCGGCAGAGGGCCTTCCGCGATACCCGCGGGACGGTCACTTGAACTAGAGTGGAATAGATCGATTCGTCGCCTCTATAAGAGCATTGATGATCTCGATATCGCAGGCCCGCCCCAATAGAAACCGTTTGAATCCTCCTGACATGACCACCAACACCGCCGACGCATCCCGCAGCGAAGACTGGCTCGAAACCCAAGACTGGGTCGACTCCCTGCACGATGTCCTTCGCTCAGGCGGATCGGATCGCGTCAGCCGCCTCCTTCATTCCCTGCAGATCGACGCTCAAAAGCACGGCGTCCAACTCCCCGTCACCTCCCGCACCCCCTACATCAACACGATCCCCGTCGACCGCCAGCCGCCCTTCCCCGGCGACCAGGAACTTGAACGCCGGATCAAGAGCATCATCCGCTGGAACGCGATGGCGATGGTCGTCGAGGCTAACAACCGCTCTCACGGCATTGGCGGTCACATCTCTACATACGCCTCGCTCGCCACGCTGCTCGAAGTCGGCTTCAACCACTTCTTCCGCGGCCCAGACGACCCCAACGGCGGCGATCTGATCTACTTCCAGGGACACTCCGCTCCCGGCATCTACGCGCGGGCCTATCTCGAAGGCCGGCTCACCCCCAGCGAACTCCATAACTTCCGCCGGGAATTCGCAGAAGACGGCGGCCTGCCGTCCTACCCACATCCCTGGCTGCTCGATGACTTCTGGCAGTTCCCCACCGTCTCCATGGGCCTCGGTCCCATCCAAGCCATCTACCAAGCCCGCATGATGCGCTATCTGGAAGATCGCGGCATCAAGAAGCCCGACGACAAGAAGGTCATCTGCTTCCTCGGCGACGGCGAGACGGACGAACCCGAATCCCTCGGCTCCATCGCCCTCGCCGCCCGCGAGCACCTCGACAACCTCATCTTCGTCGTCAACTGCAACCTCCAGCGGCTCGACGGCCCCGTCCGCGGCAACGGCCAGATCATCCAGGAGCTCGAAGCAGTCTTCCGCGGCGTGGGTTGGAACGTGATCAAGGTCATCTGGGGCAGCGAGTGGGACGAACTCATGGCCAACGACCATGACGGCCGCCTCGTCCGCCGCGCCGGCGAAGTCGTCGACGGCGAATATCAGAAGTACACCGTGGCCGGCGGCGCGTACATTCGCGAACATTTCTGGGGCGTCGACCCGGAACTCCTTAAAATGGTCGAACATCTGACCGACGACGAGCTCTGGCGCATGCGACTGGGCGGCCACGATGTCCAAAAGGTCTACGCCGCCTATGACGCCGCCTACAACCACACCGGCGCTCCCACGGTCATTCTCGCCCGCACCATCAAGGGCTACGGCCTGGGCGAAGCCGGCGAAGGCCGCAACGTCACTCACCAGCAAAAGGAGCTCAACGAGCAGGAACTCCTCGACTTCCGCGACCGCTTCGATATCCCCCTCTCCGACACGGAGGTCAAGGGCGCGCCGCTCTATCGCCCCGCCGAAGACAGCCGCGAGATGGTCTACATGCGCGAACGACGCCGCCTCCTGGGTGGCTCCGTCCCCCAACGCCGGATCGCCCCCAGCCAACTCCGCTCCCCCGACGACGAAATCTTCGACGAATTCCTCGAAGGTACCGGGGACCGCGAAGCCTCCACCACCGTTGCCTTCGTCCGCATGCTGACCAAGCTCATGCGCGACCGCGACCTCGGCAAGTACATCGTCCCCATCGTCCCGGACGAAGCCCGCACCTTCGGCATGGAGTCGCTCTTCCGCGAATTCGGCATCTACTCCTCCCACGGCCAAAACTACGATCCCGTCGACTCCGACACCCTGCTCTTCTACAAGGAGACCAAAGATGGCCAAATCCTTGAAGAGGGCATTACTGAAGCGGGCTCCATCTCCTCCTTCATCGCCTCCGGCACCTCGGCTATGGCCTACGGAGTCGCCACCATCCCCTTCTTCATCTTTTATTCCATGTTCGGACTCCAACGCGTCGGCGACCTCGCCTGGTCCGCCGGCGACTCTCGCACCCGCGGCTTCCTGATCGGCGGCACTGCCGGACGCACCACCCTCAACGGCGAAGGCCTCCAGCATCAGGACGGCCACAGCCACGTCCTCGCCTCCGTCATCCCCAACCTCCGCGCCTACGACCCCGCCTACGCCTACGAGATCGCCGTGATCATCAGCGAAGGCATCCGCCGTATGCACGAAGAAAACATCGACGAGTTCTACTACCTCACCGTCGAAAACGAGCCGTATCCCCAGCCAGCGATGCCGGACTCCATCAATGGGACCGAGGTCCGCGAAGGCATCATTCGCGGTATGTACCAACTCCGCGAGGCGCCCGGCGGCAACAAGCCCCAGGCCAAGCTGCTCGGCAGCGGCGCGATCCTCAACGAGGTCCTTCGCGCCCAAGATGTCCTGGCCAGCGAGTACGGCATCCATGCCGAAGTCTGGTCGGTCACCTCATACACGGAACTCCGGCGCCAAGCCCTCGACGTTGAGCACTGGAACATGCTGCACCCCCTCGACGATCCGCAACGCTCCTTCATCAGCCAGCAACTCCAACCAGACGCCGCCACCGAGTTCGACGGTGTCGTCGTCGCCGCCTCTGACTATCTCAAGTCCCTCCCTGATTCCATCTCACAGTGGCTGCCTGCCCCGCTCACCAGCCTCGGCACCGACGGTTACGGCCGCAGCGCTACCCGTGAAGAACTACGCGACTTCTTCGGCGTCGACTATCGGCACGTCGTCCTCGCCACTCTCACCAGCCTCGCCCGGCGTGGCGTCATCGAACCCGATCTTGCCCAGCGTGCCATGCTCGACCTCAACATCGATTCAGAAAAACCCAACCCAGCGCACGTCTAGTCGGCCTGGCGCCGAGAGACGCCACCGGCCTGCCAGCCAGCACGAACGGACTCTTGATGGCCACGGATTTCGCCCTCCCCGACCTCGGCGAAGACATCGACGAAGCGGACGTGACCAAGATCTACGTCTCCGAAGGTGACTCTGTCGCCCTCGAACAATCGATCCTCGAAATCGAGACCGAAAAAGCCACGCTCGACGTTCCCTCCTCCGTCATCGGGAAGGTCCTCAGCATCAGCGTCTCCGTTGGTGACACCATCAAGCCCGGCCAAATCATCATCTCCGTCGGTGACACCGCGGACACCACTCCGCCCGCGGAACCGACGAGACCAGCCGCTGAGACCCCTGCCTCACCGCCGGCCGCGACCGACTCTCCCCCCGGCGCCCCCGAACCCCAGACGCCCGCCCTCACCACAACCACCCTCGACCCACGCGGGGATCCACCTCTCACGGACGCAGAACCCACCCAACCCAGCCCTGCGGAATCGCCTGAGGCTCCATCAGCCCAACCGCTACCCTCCCTCGACGACGACGGCTCGACACCAGTCTTCGCCGCACCCTCCGCTCGCAAATTCGCCCGCGAGATCGGCGTTGATGTCGGCCGCGTCGAAGGCACCGGCCCGGGCGGCCGCATCTCCGAATCCGACATCAAGCGCTTCGCTCGTGAGAACAAGACCGGAGACGACAAAGCCCACCCCATCAGCGGCGCCCGCCCCACCCCGCAACTCCCTGACTTCTCGCGCTTCGGTCCCATCGAGCGTCAGAAGCTCTCCCGCTTCCGACGCACCGTCGCCCGCAATATGGGCACCTCCTGGGACCAGATCCCTCGCGTCAGCCTCCAACACATTGCCGATGTCACCGAGCTCGAAGAGTTCCGCCAGCTTCAGAAGCGGCGCGCCAACGCCACCGGCCTCACGACCACGGCCATCCTGATCAAGATCACCGCCGCCGCTCTCCGCGCCCACCCCCACGTCAACGCCAGCCTTGACCTGGAGAACGAAGAGCTCATCCTCAAGAATTACATCCACATCGGCGTCGCAGTCGACACCGAACGCGGCCTCGTCGTCCCCGTCATCCGCGACGCCGACCAAAAAAACATCGTGGAGATCGGCGCCGAACTCAGCGACCTCTCCCAGCGTGCCCGCGACAACAAACTCACCCTCGACGAAATGCGCGGCGCATCCTTCACCGTCACCAACCTCGGCGGCCTCGGCACCGGCTTCTTCAGCCCCGTCATCAACTGGCCGGAGGTCGCCATCCTGGCCGTGGGCCGCGCAGAACAGGTCCCGGTCTTCGATGACGATGGCGCCGTCGTGCCCCGCCTCCGCATGCCCCTCTCCCTCGCCTTCGACCACCGCGCCTTTGATGGCGCGGACGGCGCACGCTTCATGACCTGGATGGTCGACGCCATCAACCAGCCGCTCATGCTGGCCTTGGAGGGATAGTGTGACGTCACCGCAGACCGAATCAGCCAGCCGCCTCGTCGTCCTCGGCGCCGGTCCCGGCGGCTATGCCGCCGCCTTCTTGGGCGCCGAACTTGGGCTTGACGTCACCCTCGTCGACGATTCCGAAAACCCCGGCGGCGTCTGCCTCTACCGCGGCTGCATCCCCTCCAAGACCCTCCTCCACGTTGCTCAGACCATCCACGAAGCCCGCGCCGCCTCCGCCTGGGGTGTGCGCTTCGCCCCACCCGAAATCGACCTCGCCGCGCTGCGCACCCACAAGGAGAAAGTCGTCTCCCGACTGACCAGCGGCCTCGGCCAGATCGCCAAACAACGCAAGGTCAAATTCATCCGCGGCCGCGGGCGCTTTACCGGACCTCAGTCCCTGCACGTCCGCAGCGACAGCGAGCTCGTCGAATTCGACTTCGACTACGCCATCGTCGCCACCGGCTCCCGCCCCGCTATCCCCGGCCCCCTCCGCCTCGACTCCCCGCTCGTCATGGACTCCACCGACGCCCTGGAACTCGCGGACGTGCCCGAGCGTCTCCTCGTCATCGGCGGCGGCTACATCGGCCTGGAAATGAGCACCGTCTACGCTGCCCTTGGCTCGCATGTCACCGTCGTTGAAATGCTCGACGGCCTCCTCCCCGGCGCCGACCGCGACCTCGTCCGCCCGCTCGCCCGCAAGATGGAGAAGGAGCTCAGCGAGATTCTCCTCAACACTCGCGTCGCGGCCATGCGCGAGGTCTTGCCTGAAACCGAAGGCAAAGCCGGCGGCAAACCGGCCATCGAAGTCGACCTCCAATCCAGCGATGACGAAACCGAAACCCGTACCTTCGATAAGGTCCTCGTCGCCGTCGGCCGCCTCCCCAACTCCGCCGACCTTGGCCTCGACACCACCGCTGCCAAGATCGACGAGCGCGGCTTCCTCAGCGTCGACCGTCAACTCCGTACCGACGAACCCAGCATCTTCGCCATTGGTGACGTCGCCGGCGAACCGATGCTCGCCCACAAAGCCACGCGTGAAGGCCGCGTCGCCGTCGAAGCCCTCCTCGGCGAACCCACTGAGTTCGACCCTCTCGCCATCCCCGCCGTCGTCTTCACTGATCCTGAAGTCGCCTGGTGCGGCCTCACCGAAGCCGAAGCCAAGCGCCAACACATCGACGTCAACGTTGTTCGCTTCCCGTGGGGCGCATCCGGCCGCGCCGTCACCGTCGGCCACACCGAAGGGATCACCAAGCTCATCGTCGAAGAGAGCACGCAGCGCATCCTTGGCGTCGGCATCACGGGAACCGGTGCCGGTGAACTCATCGCCGAAGGCACCCTCGCCGTCGAGATGGGCGCACGTGTCAGCGACCTTGAACTCACGATCCACGCCCACCCCACCCTCTCCGAAACCGTCATGGAAGCGGCGGAATCCCTCTTCGGCCAAGCCACGCACTACATCTCCAAACCCGTGCTCCCGCGCGGCTAACCTGACCGCCCCACGCGAGAGATCCACCGAACGCCTCGGCCGCCTGTTTGCCGCGACGGCCCCCGCGCGCGACGATGTACCCCACCTTCAATCGCTCAGCGCGAGACACGACACCAATGAAGATCAGCCTCGGCGCGCACACCCTCGATTGCACCGATCGTCCCGCCATCATGGGCATCCTCAACGTCGGCACTGACTCCCCCGTGGCCCACTCCGTCGTCCCGGTCGACCAGGCCGTCGCCCGCGCCCACGCCCTCCACGAAGCGGGCGCCGCCATCATCGACATCGGCGCGCACTCGACCCGCAGCGGCGGCGAAGCCCCCACTCCCCAAGAAGAGATCGAGCGTCTCTGCCCCACTATCGAGGCCCTGGTCCGCGAAGGGCACCTCGTCTCCGTCGACACCTGGACCCCCGCCGTCGCACAAGCCGCCGCCGAATCCGGCGCGCACATCCTCAACGACGTCACCGGCGCCACGGACCCCGCCATGATCCAGGTCGCCGCCGCCCATCAACTGCCCCTCATCGTCATGCACATGCGCGGCCGCCCGAAACAGCACCGCGACACAGACCAGCGCTACGACGATGTCGCCGCCGAAGTCCGCGACTACCTCGCCGAGCGCATCCAGACCCTCACTCAAGCGGGCGTCCCTGATGTCTGGATCGACCCCGGGTTCGAATTCGCCAAGTCCCTCGACGACAACCTCCGCATGCTGATCGACCTCCCCAGCCTCGTCGACCTCGGTCACCCCGTCGTCATCTCCGCATCCCGCAAGGGATTCCTGGCGGAACTCTTAGGACATGGCGCCCTTCGTTCCAGCCAGGCCCAAGCCGCTCCCGGCATCCTCGAAGCGACGCTCGCCTTCAACACGCTGGCCGCGTACTTCGGCACCCATATCCTCCGCGTTCACGATGTCCAGGAGATCGAGCGTGTTCTCCATGTCGTGCAAGGGGTCCGCACCACCGCCCGTTCGATACACTCTTCCTGAGCGGCACTGGGACAGTCACCCATCAGCTTGCCGCCAATCACTGAGCACCAATTCGGGCCAACGCCCGCGGCTGGAGTCAATCAATGCCCATCTACGCGTACCAATGCAAGGACGAGCACAGCTTCGACAAGATCCTGACCATCGCCGCTGTCGACTCCACCAAGGTCCACTGCCCCGAGTGCAACAAAATCGGCAAGCGCGTCATCGCCTCGGCCTTTGATCACAACCCCTCCATGACCAAGAAGCACATCCCCCGCACCCCGCGCCAGCGCTTCACCAACTGGTAGCCCTCACGGCGTCTCTCGCCGCGCCAAACGGCCAGCCCGCTCCACCAACGCCCCAAGGACGCTCACATGGTCAGCCCCGCCGTCATCGACACGACCGATGCCACCTTTGCCCAGGACGTCATCGACCGATCCAGCGAACTCCCCGTCATCGTCGACTTCTGGGCGCCCTGGTGCGGCCCCTGCCGCATCCTCAGCCCCATCCTGGAGACCCTCGCCTACGAGTTCCAAGGCACCGTCCAAGTGGCCAAACTCGATACCGATGAGAACCCCCAGACCGCCGGACAATTCGGCATCTCTGGCATCCCCGCCGTGATCGCTTTCAGCGATGGCAAACCCGTCAATCAGTTCGTCGGCGCTCTGCCGGAGCCACAGGTCCGCGAGTTCTTCGAGGGGCTTCGCCCTTCCGAGGTCGACCTCAAAGTCCACGAAGCCGCCACGCTCGTCGAGAACGGCCAGACCGGCGCCGCGCAACTCCACCTGGAATCCGCGCTGCAAGAGCAACCCGACCATCAAGAGGCCAGTCTCGCGCTGGCCTCCATCCTCGCCCAAAGCGGAGACGCCAAGCGCGCCCGCGAACTCGTCACGCCTTGGGAGTCAGTCCCAGCGGCCCAACGCATCCTCAGCCTGCTCACCCTGCAAGAATCAGCGCAGGGGTACGACCAGTCCGATCTCGAAACCCGACTCAGCGCCGATGAGACGGACGCCCAAGCCCACTACGAACTCGGCTGCCTCCTCGCCGCCAACGGCGACTGGGAACCCGCTCTCGAACACCTCCTGCAGACCGTCCGCCTCGATCGCAGCATCGACGATGACGGTGCGCGTCTCCGCCTCATTGACGCCTTCAATCTCCTCGGTCCCGAGAACCCTCTCACGCGGACCTACCGCCGCAAGCTTGGTCAGGTGCTGTTCTAGGGCAGCTGCGGTCGTCCGTCTCACGCACGAAAAGCCCGCCAACTGGCGGGCTTTCGGATCTGTTCCTCTCCGCGCACTCGCGGCAGGGCGCTTACTCCTCCGGACTCTCCTCGCTCTGACGCCCATACCAGGCCCCCGTCCGCCACCACTGCAACCCCCTTGCCTCGTGATAGTCATCACCCGGCTTCACGCGGCGCGACACCGCCCACATCACGATCATCAGCATGATCGATACAAACACAATCGGGAGCACAATCGAAACCGCGAGTTGGCTATCGCTCACCCCGCCCGATGCCTGCGCCAATTCTGGCGCTGCCCCGGCCCCCACCACCCCAGCCGCGTCGGCCGGGGAACCGGTCAACAACAGAACCACGAATCCCAGCACCACGACCAACGCCACAAGCGCCAATCGCTGCACCATCACCACGGTCCCACTCGGAATCAATGTTGTCGTTCGGGTCACAAAATGCCCTCCCAGAGCAATCCTGATCAGGACCAAGTGTGCCCCTATCGAGAGGAAGGATCAACCATTCCTTCGGCGAAGCATCGCGTTACACACCGCCCACTCAGTCGAAAATCGCCGCCACCTCTTCAATCGCTTGCGCCTGGTTCCCCGTCGTCGAAACGGCGCTCAATGTCATCTCCTCTACCCCTGCCGCAGCCCACGCATCCACCTTGTCTCGCACCTGCGCCGCCGTCCCAAACAGGCCGATGTCGTCCGCCATCTCCTCGGAGATCGCCTCCAACACCGCTCCCATGTCCCCATCCGCAACAGCCGCCCGAGCGGCCTCCACCTCGGATTCGTACCCCGCTTCAATGAAGTAGTTCTGGTAGTTGGGCAGCGTCATGTACATCCGCAGGCCCCGGCGCACCGCCGTCAATGCCAAGTTCCGATCGTCCGATACCGCGCACGGCGCCAGATTTCCGACCAGGAACGCATCCCGCTTGCCCTCCGGCACCGCCTCCAATGACGCACCCATATGCGACAGAACACCCTGTGCCCACAGCGCTCCCTCACTAATCTCCGCCGCCAAGCCCACCATCCGCTTGCGCAGCGTCGCCAAGATGATCGGTGGCAACGCCTCGCCCAGCGCCGCTTCGCGCATCCGCTCCACATAGCTCCGTATGTCGGCGAGCGGCTTCCCTGTCTGCACACCCAGAGCGTCGTTCGTGGGCGCGTGACTCACGCCCAACCCCATCAGGAAACGACCCTCGCTCAGTTCGTGCATGAACGCCGCCGTCTCCGCCATCGATGCGGGATGCCGTGTGTAGATGTTGGCGATCCCCGTCCCCACTTTGAGTTGGGACGTCTCCATGACCACGGCCAAGCTCAGGCTCATCCCATCGCCAAACGTCGGGCAGTACACGTGCGAAAATCCACGCTCGTCCAACCACTTCGCCGTCGCAATCGTCTCTCGACGTCCGCCGGGGCGTGCCCCTAAGACGAATCCTGGCTTGCCCATATCGCTGTTCCCTCTCACCAAGGCGCCCTCGCGCCTCATCCTGCGCTCAGCGCTCTGAAACGCCTCAATCCTAACAGCGCCCTGCGGCACGCGTCCCACCTGCGCGTCGACTCGCCCTTGTCGAAGATCCCCAGAAGGTGGCTCCCCGCTGTGCTGGCGCAGCACATCTCGATCAAACGGTGCAATCACGACGCATGTACCAAGAAGCTGGCCATCCCCGCCAGCTGGTCGGCCCACGCACCCTGGCCACGAACATCGCCTTGGCTTCCTGGCTCACCTCGACGCTCCCTCCAATCGCCCACGCCCGAAGCAGTAGCCAACTCAGGGGTGCCGAGCTCGATCACGCCCCCGGCTACACCGCACCGCGACGCGCTCCGGTTTGCCAAAGCCAGCAAATCCCGCCATGATCTGGGCAACCAGTCAGCGACCGCGTGCGACGGAGGAGCCCATGACCACAATCCTCGACCCCACCGACGAACGCATCCCCGTTCGTCGCAACCTGGCCACCCGGCCAGAGGAACTCAGCGGCACCGTCGCCTTCCTCGACATCTCCAAACCCCGTGGCAACAAGCTCATCGACCGCCTGGAGTTCCGCCTCAAAGAAGAAGCCCCCGGCGTCACCGTCAAGCGCTACGCCAAGCCCACCTTCACCAAGCCCGCGCCCACGGACCTCCTCAACCAGATCAAGGAGGACAGCGACTTCGTCATCGAAGCGCTGGCTGATTGAGGATCCTGCACCACGTGCAGTGTGCACGACACGACCTGGTTCGAAATTCAAGGCATCCCCAGCGTCTTCATCGCCTCCGAAGAGTTCACGGACGCCGCTGAGAAGCAATCCGCCATGCTCGGCCTGCCCGATGTCCGGCGCGTCTTCGTCCGTCACCCCGTCCAGGGCCAAACTGACGAAGAGATGCACGCCAAAGCCGACGAGATCTTCGAAGAACTCATCGAAACGCTCATGGCCCCCGCCAACTAGGCGCGCCCCGAGAATCAGCCCAGGAAGCCGCCCTCTCGGGCGGCTTCTTCGCGTCCAGAGACCATTCGTCCTACGCTCCCTGCATGCCCACCCCCGACAAATCCCGGCGCACCGCCCGCGACCATCTCGCCTCCCCCCCCCAAATTCTGCTCCCCCTCCCCACCCGAACCCTCACTCTCACCAGCGCCTGGGGCCTCTTCTCCGCCAAATCTATCGATGAAGGCACCGCCCTCCTCCTCAACGAAGTCCAAGCCCTCGACTCACCCAAGAACGCCCTCGACCTCGGCTGTGGCTACGGCCCCATCGGCCTCACCCTCGCGGGCCTTTGGCCCCAAGCTCAGGTCACCTGCGTCGACAAAGACCTCCTCGCGGTCGAGACCACCCGCGCCAACATCGCGCACAACCAACTCACCAACGCCACAGTCGTCCTCAGCCCCGGTCTCCGCGATGTTCCAGCCGATCACTACGACCTCATCTGCTCCAACCTCCCCGCCCAAGCCGGCAACGAAGCCCTCGATGAACTCCTCCTCGATGCCTATGACCACCTCAGCCCCGGCGGCTCCCTTGTTGTCGTCGTCGTCAGCGGGCTTGGCCAATACATCAAGCGCCGCCTCACCGACCTCTTCGGAAACTACAACAAGGCCAAGCAAGGCTCCCGCCACCTCGTCGCCGAAGCCATCCGCGAGCCCTGACCCTCCTCGCCGGCGAATCGAGCAAAGGCTCACCGACCCCTCTTCGGAACTGCCTCCCGATCGTGCCTTCGCGAAATAGAACTACTGCACGCGGAACACGAACTGCGGGAAACTCCTCACAAGATCCGCGCAGAATGCTGTCACCCCGGCGACCTCTTTGCGCGCCTTCCTCAGCTCTGGGACTGACCTCTGATCTGGTAGTCATCCCTCTCACGCCTGGTGAAGGCCCATACGGCGCCTTTTTCCGCGTGGCCGGGAGAAATCGCCCAGAAACCAGCTTTCCTTCCCTTGAGGTGAGCCAGGGAGCCTATGAAACTCCGGATCTCCACGAACCATTCGATTAGCCCTCACCGAACAATTACCCTACCCGCAAGCAAAGGATTCCATGGCCACCCGACCCAAGGACTTCGACTACAGCGAACGACGCCCCTCCATGTGGGCGCCGTTCGCCGTGCGCGACTTCCGACTGCTCTTTATCGGCTTCACCCTCGGCCAGGCCATGATGCCGCTGCAATTCGTCACCCAGATCTTCTGGGTCCAGTCCCACGCCGATCCCTCCGTCGCCATCATCCTCATCGGCGTCATTGGCACCATGCGCGGCACCGGCATGCTCAGCTTCGGCCTCTTCGGTGGCGCGCTCGCTGATCGCTTCGACCGCCGCAAGCTCCTCATGGCCACTCAGGGCGGCGCGCTCATCCTCAACCTCTCCATCGCCGCCATTATGTGGCTGACCCCCGGCGACACCCCCGCCCTCGTCGCCTTCTTCATCCTCACCTTCTTCGCGTCCAGCATGTTCGCCGTCGATGGCCCCACCCGGCAGGCCATCGTCCCCGAGATCCTCGGGCCACGGCTCACCCCCGGCGGCATCGCCCTCAACACGGCCGCCATGCAGCTTGCCATGCCGATCTCCATCTTCGGCGTTGGCATCCTCGTCACGGAAATCGGCTTCGCGGGGACCTATGCCCTCAGCGGCCTCGGCCACGTCATGGAGATCGTCACGCTCGGCGCCATGGCCTACCGCTCCAACTTCGTCCGTCAGGCCTCGCATGGCTTCAAAGAAACTATCCGTGACGTGGGCGATGGCCTCAGCTACACCCGGCGTCACAGCGCCGTGCTCTGGATCATCATCCTCCTCGTCGTCATGATGGCGCTCGGATTTCCACCCACCGCCAACCTCGGTCCTACCTGGGTCACCACCGTCGTCGGCGTCTCCTTTGCCAAGTTCGGCTTCATCGCCCTCGGCTGGGGTGGCGGCGCATTCCTCGCCTCCACTCTGCTCACGCGCTTCGCCGCCATCGACCGCAAGGGCCTCCTCGTCGCCGGTGGCGCTGTTCTCTTTACCGTCTCCTTCCTCATCTTCTCCATTGGCACCACCTGGCCCTTCGCCGTGATCGGCAACATCGGCCTCGGCATGGGCATGGCCACCACGCAGGTCTCCTCCACCTCCCTCATTGCCGCGATGACTCCGAACCACGTCCGAGGTCGAGTCATGAGCCTGCTGATGCTCAACATGGGCGTCGCCCAGGCCGTCACCCTGCCCATCGCCATCCTGGGTCAGGCCGTCTCCCTGCAGACCATGTTTCCCATTCTCGCCTTCATCTCCATCGTCCTCGTCGGCGCCATCGTCATCTTCAGGCCCAGCATCTGGCGCGCCCGCGTCTCCACCGCCCTCAGTGAACAAGCGAGCGCCGAATCCGAAGCACGTGCCGAAGTCGAAGCGCGTACAGCCCCGCATCCGGTCGAGGATCCGCCCCAACACATCCCCTCAACTCCCCCTCTCCCAACGCCGACCCAGACCACGGCGCTCCCGGCCATCGCGACACTCCATCCCGTCCTCCTCGCCGCCGCGCGCGACCATCCCAACAAGACCGATGCCAAGACCGATGCCAAGCCCACTGCCAAACGTATCCCCAAGCCCGCCCGGCCTCGTCTCGCCCCCACTGAGGACTAACCGCGGAGGGTGGCGATCCAACGCCCCAGTCCGGAACGACCCGCTTCGGCTAGAATTCCCAGTGTTCATCGACGACCCGCCGCCACGGGCGCGGGCGAATCAAAGGAACCGCCATGGACTTCCACTTCACCGACGAGGCCCTCGCCTTCGAAACCGAAGTCAACGACTTCCTTACCCAGGAGTGGAGCCCCGAACGTCGGGCCCGCATGGCCACCTCCGCCGACAACCAAGCCCTCAACTACCAGGACACAGAGCTCTACCGCGAAGAGCAGGCCTTCCGCGCCAAACTCGCCGAGCGCGGCTGGCTGACGATGTCCTGGCCCGAAGAGTTCGGCGGCGATTCCCGCTCCTTCGAAGACCAGTACCTCTTCCAAGAGGCGTGCAACTACGTTGGCGCTCCCACCGCCACCGTCGCCGTCCAGCAAGTCGGCCCCACGCTCATGCAGTTCGGCACGGACGAGCAGAAGGAGCGCTTCCTCCCCCCGATCGCCCGTGGGGATGTCGAATTCGCCCTCGGGTACACCGAACCGGACGCCGGCACCGACCTCGCCTCCCTGCAACTCCGCAGCGTTCGCGACGGCGACGACTACGTCTTCAACGGCATCAAGCGCTTCACCAGTGCCGCACATCGCGCCGAGTACATCTGGCTCGCTGCCCGCACCGACCCGGAGGCCCCCAAGCATCGCGGCATCTCCATGTTCCTCGTCCCCACTGACTCCGAAGGCATTACCGTCAAGCCGATCTGGACCCTCGCCGGCTATCGCACCAATGAGGTCTACTTCGACGACGTCCGCATCCCCGCGACCGCGTTGGTCGGCGAAGAGAATCGCGGCTGGTACTACGCCGCACACGCCCTCGACTTCGAGCGCGTCAGCATCTTCACCGTCTCAGGCGTCCGCTCCGTCTACGACGCTCTGCTCAAATGGGCCCAGACCTCCGGCCCCATGGGACGCCCCGCGGACGACGAAGGCATCCGCGACACGTTCGCCACCTTCCGCGTCGAGCTTGAGGTCCTGCAGATGCTCTCCTACCGGAATCTCGGCATGATCAAGCGCGGCGAACACCCCAATCACGAGGCCAGCATCGTCAAGATCTTCAGCACCGAAATGATGCAGCGGCTCCAGAACGCCGGGACCAAGATGCTGGGCCTCTACGGACAGCTCACTCCCGAAGATGGTCGGGCCCCCATCGCCGGCCGAATCGAGCAGGGCTATCGCTCCGCCGTCATGCCCACCTTCGGCGCTGGCTCCAACGAAGTCATGCGCAACATCATCGCCACCCGCGGCTTCGGGCTGCCCCGCCAATAGGCGCCCGTCGGCCTGCCCCGCCGAATAGTCCCGCCAGTAGGCCCGCTCTGTGCGCACGCCGCGCATCCCCAGTGAGTCAGGCGATTTGCCGAAGCTTGAGCCACACCTAGATCGAGGGAAACCCCGACGACCGCAGGCATGCCAGTGTCTGCCGCGCACTCCCCTCCCACACCTCCGCCACCAGTCGACCCAAGTCCTCGGGTGTGTCCACATCCAGACGCCATCGACCCTCGTCTACCCAATGCACCGGTAGCCCGGCCGCCTCCGCCGCCTCCGCATGCCGCTTCGACGAATCAACGCCGTACAACGGACCAATCACATCCGGCGGCCGCAAGAACAGCCCGTTCGTCCCCTCATCCCACGATGGCGCAACACCGACCACAGGCCCATCAGGCGCCCCAGCCACCAGGGCTGAGACATCGACCGGAGTCACCAGCGGCAAGTCCGCTGGCACGATGAGGATGGCCTCACGGCTCGCACACTCACCCTGCGCAAACGACAGCCCCGCGTTCAGCCCGTTCACCCCCTCCGGCTGCCGCAGGAACCCTACCCCCAACCGCTCCGCCTCCCGGCCCGCCGCCGCATCGCCCGAGACGATCGTTACCGCGTCGATACACGAAGACGCTTGGAGCGTCTCCACAACGTCGCCCAACATCGCCCGCACCAAGAGGTTGCGCTGCTCCACCGTCAGAAGAGCCGCCAGCCGCTGCTTCCCTGCCGGCAACCCCCGCACCGGCACGATCGCCTCCACGCCCCCACTCACGTTGAGAGTGCCGCAAGCGTGACTCGCGCCAGCGCCTGCTTCTCCTCCGGCCCACGCATGATCGTCGGCGTCACCACGCACCGCATCCCCGTCTCCTCCTCGATCGACGGCGCCAGCCCCACATCCACCTCGTCCACCACGAACACGTCCGCGAGATCCGCGTACAGGCGCGCCACACCCAACGCCGACACCTCGTGCCCCAAGCTCTCCATGATCCTTGCGGCTGGGCCCTTGATCGCCGCACCGCCGACAATGGGGCTAATGGCGGCGACTCGCGCGCTCCGTGTCAGGAGGCAATCCCGGACACCAGGCACCGCCAGAATTGGGCCAATCGATAAGAAGGGGTTACTCGGCGCGATGATGATCGACCGGGCACCGTTGATCGCCTCATGCACCCCCGGCGCCGCCTCGGACACGTCGGCACCGTCGAACCGCAACCCCTGCACCTCATCCCGCTGGCCACGTTCCACGAAGTACTCCTGGAAGGCCACCTCGCCGTCCTCGATCTCCACCATCGTCCGCAACCGCCCATCCGTCACCGGCGTCACCGTGCAGCCCAATCCGAACGACCGCGCCATGTCGCCCGTCACCTCGCTCAGGGTCTCCCCCCCGGCGAGCCGGGACGTCCGCGCCAAGTGCAGCCCCAAATCCTGGTCACCAATCGTGAACCAGTCCGGTCCTCCCAGCGACTTCGCCCGTTCCAAGGCCCGGAACGACTCGTCGCGCAGCCCCCACCCCGTCTCCGGGTTCACCTGGTCGCTCAGCGTATACAGCACCGTGTCGATATCCGGCGCGATGTGCAGGCCGCACCACTCCATATCGTCGCCCACGTTCACCACCACGAAGACCTCGGGCTCCGGCATCACCCGGATCAACCCGTCCAGAAAGCGCGCGGCGCCCACGCCGCCCGCCAAGACCACCACTGGACCGGCTGTTCTGCTCATGCCGCGACTGTACCGCACCGATCCCCGTTGGCGCTGCTTCCCATCATCCAGGTCCATCAACCCCTGTCAGCCGCCCCTCGTATCCCACATCGCCTTCCTCCAAAGCCACCTGTAACCAGCCCTCCTCATCCAACTCGAAGCGCGCCTGCAGCGACACGCGCTCCTCAACCGCCGCCTGCTCCACCACGCGCAGATCGCCGACCCAAACCTCCTCACCAGGCCCCTCCAGTTGCAGCTCTCCCTCGTGCTGCGCCCCCTTCGCATCCAGGACGAGTTGCAACGTGCAAAGCCACGCACCGTCGCGGTCGGCCAGCTCCACAGTCAGGTGACGCTTGCCACCCAACTGCCTCTCGTCGGAGACAGCATCACCACGTAGTCGAAGTTCCTGGGGCAACATCAACCAATACTATCTGGCGCGCGATCGTTCTCGCCGCCCACCGATCCGCTCGCGTGGATCGGCTTGCGGCTCAACGGGTTGATGCGCGATGGGTTCATGCACGATGGGTTCATGCACGATGGGTTCATCCACGACGGATTGACGCACACCCCATTGCCCGCTGTCATGGGTAGGTGCGTATCGACCTTCACATCCACACCAGCGACTTCTCCTACGACTCCAACGTGGCCCCAGACGAGCTCATCACCCTCGCTCGCGAAAGTGGACTCGATGGCATCGTTCTCACCGAACACGATCGCATCTGGCCGTGGGAAGAGGTCGAGCTCCTCGCCCGCGCGATGGACTTCGTCGTCATTCCCGCCGTCGAAGTCACCACGGACCTCGGTCACGTCCTCGCCTTCGGCCTCCGCGAGCTCGCTCCCGGCGCCACTAGCGCCCGGACCCTCCGTCAGCATTGCGACGACGAGGGCGCGCTCATGTACCTTGCTCACCCCTCCCGCGGCGGCTCCGTTCGCCTCCGTCCCGAAGAAATGGTCGAGCTCTTCGACGGCGTCGAAGGCATCAACGGCAGCGATGGCACCCTTCAAAATCAAGCCTCCGCTCGCGCCGGGCGCAACTGCCGCCTCCCCGCCATCGCCGGCTCCGACACCCACGCGCGGCACGAGGTCGGCCTCGCGGCGACGGAGTTCCCCCACTCCGTCCGCAGTCTCGATGACTTGCTCAGCGCCCTCCGCGCTGGAGACTATCGCGGCGTCAATCTCTAAGCGGCTCGGCGCGGCTCTCGGCGGCGCGGTCTGGCCTAGACACTCGGGTGCAGTACAGTCGTCCCATGCCCGAGATTGAATGGCCTTCTGACGCACCTCGAGCCACGCGTATGCGGCGCTTCTGGGGGCACCTCCTCGAACTCGTGCTCATCGCCGTCACGTTGATCATCGGCTGGCTCATTTGGTTCTGGTTCACGGCCCAGACATCTCAGACCCCCGCCAAGCGCCTCCTTGGAATCTACGTCATCACCACGGACGGACAGCCCGCCACCCCGCTTCGCATGTGGCTGCGCGAGTTCCTCCTCAACTGGCTGATTATGCCCAACGTCCCCCTCGCCCTGATCGTCGATTTTCTCTTCTTCCTCGCGGACTCGAACGCTCAATCCCTCCACGACAAGATCGTCGACACTGCCGTCGTCCATCCGCTTGCGCGCAGCGGTCAGCGTTCCATCTCAGCAACGTCTGTACCGCCGTTGACGCCAGCACGACCTCCCGGTAGCGATCCCGCCGCTGGCTCGACCTCCGCCTACCTCAGTCAAGCCAGCGTTGAGGAACGGCTGCGAGAACTCCAAGGTCTCGCCGACCAAGGCCTCATCACCGTCCGCGACTACGAGGCCCGCCGCAAGCGCATCCTCGACGAACTCTAGGCGACCAACCCGCTCCCCTTGCAATCGGCCTCGACCCGGACCGTTGTCCACTCCCCCACAAGCTGGCTAAGCTCGTCTGGACCATCTCACTGGATGTAGGAGCCCCGTGTCTCACACCGCTATCTTCCCCTCCTGTCCCCGTTGCGATGGCGACACCGGTGATGGTCGCTTCTGCGCCAGCTGCGATGTGCTCAACCGTTACCCCGATGCGGGCGCTTACAAGGCCAGTCGCTGGCGTCGCCTGGGCGGTGCACTCCTCGACGGCCTCATCATCACCTTCACCCTCGGCATCGGTTGGCTGATCTGGCTGGCCTTCACCGCGCCAGACGGGCAGACCCCGGCCAAGAAGCTGCTCGACATGTACATCCTCAAGGAGACGGGGGAACCCGTCACCGCCAGCCAGGTCTGGATTCGGGATGTCCTCGTCGAAATCATCTTGCTGAACCTCATTGGCATCTTCATCTTCTGGATCGCCAGCCTCGTCGATGCGATCTGGATCTTCATCGACCAAAACCACCAAACCGTCCACGACAAGATGGTCAAGACGATCGTGGTCCATGCCCCGCGACAGCGGGTCCCCGGCGATAACCCCTACCAATCGGGGTTCACAACTTCCACCGGCCCAACTCGCCCGCGCCGGACCACAACATCGGCTGGGCCCGGCACGCCACCCGCCGCGATGCCCGATCGCTCGCCTGAATCCCGCGAAGATCGGCTCCGAGAACTCCAGGGCCTCGCCGATCAGGGGTTCATCACCGCCGACGAACACGCCGAGCGCCGCCGCCGCATCCTCGACGACATCTAGCGCCGCACTATTCCGGTCCTGCCCTCGCCAACGCCCTCTCGTTATGCCAGAATCCCCAGACACGACGAGACCCGGACTAATTGGGTCCGGGTCTCGAACGTCGCGGCGTGAGGAATGAGGGTCGGCGGCTCTACCTCACGCGGAATGCGTACATGGATGGCGCGGCCCAGGCCGCGCCGTCTTGTTTTTCTCCTAGCTGCACCCGCTCGTCTCGCCGCAGTTGAAACAGCGGTGACACGAGCCGTTGCGCACCATGATGTGTCCACAGTTGTGACACATGGGTGCGTCCAAGTCGTTCTGGAACGCCCCCACGCCTTGCACGGAGACGGTCTCCCCGACCGACGCCGTCGGCACTGGCCCACCCACATCCTGCCCTCCCGCGATCGTCGGATACGTACTTAAGAATCCCGGCACCGCTGCTGAAGCGGCCTCGGACGGCTCCGGAAGCTGGGCAGGCGCCTCCACCAACGGCAGCGGATTCTGCGTCGCCGCGGTATCGGACTCTGCCCCCTCCAGGTACTGCGAGCCCGTCCAGCGAAACACGTAGTCCAGGATCGAGTTCGCGAACGCAATATCGGGGTTGCCCGTCCAGCCACTCGGCTCAAACCGCGTGTGGCTAAACTTCCGCACCAAGGTCTCCAGCGGCACACCGGACTGCAGCGCGACACTGGTCAAGGCCCCCACCGCGTCCATCAGGCCCGACACCGTGGAGCCTTCCTTGGAAATGTGCACGAACATCTCGCCGGGTTGACCGTTGTTGTACTCGCCAATGGTCACGTAGCCCTCGTGCTCGCCAATGCTGAACTTGTGCGTCATCGCGTGCCGCGAATCCGGCATCCGGTGGCGCCGATAGGCGGGAGGGCCGGGTGCGTCATTGATGATCGTGGGCAAATCGGTAGCCGACGTCGCCGCGACCGCTACCTCCGGCGCCGCTTTGGCATCGGTAGTGGCGTCCGTGACCTTCTTGCCATCCTTGCGTTCCGTGGTCTCCAGCGGTTGAATCCGCTTGGAGTTGTCCCGGTAGATCGCTACCGCCTTGACGCCCAGCTGCCAGGCCCGAATGTAGGTCTCCATGATCTCTTCAACGGTCGCCTCTTCCGGCACGTTGACCGTCTTCGAGATCGCCCCAGACAAGAACGGCTGTGCCGCTCCCATCATCCGCACGTGTCCCATGGGCTCGATACTTCGGGTTCCGTTGGCCGCCTTGAAGGCGCAGTCGAAGACCGCCAGGTGCTCATCGCGCAGGTCCACCGCCCCCTCGATCGTCCCCACCTCATCGATGTGCGCAACGATCGACTCCACCGCCACCTCGTCGTAGCCCAGCCGGGCCAGCGCCGCCGGCACCGTGCGATTCACAATCTTCATGTAGCCGCCGCCAGAGAGGTTCTTGTACTTGACCAGGGCGATATCCGGCTCCACCCCGGTCGTATCGCAGTCCATCATGAAGGCGATCGTCCCGGTTGGCGCCAAAACCGTTGCCTGGGCGTTGCGATAGCCGTGCGCCTCCCCCAGCCCCAGCGCCGCGTCCCACGATTCCCCCGCCGCGGCCAGCAGGTCCGCCGGCACCGAGTCCGCTGACTCGATCGCATTCGCTGCATCGCGGTGCTTGCCGATCACCCGTAGGAACGAGTCCCGGTTGGTCTCAAACTCCGAGAACGCGCCCACACGCTCCGCCATCCGCGCCGACTGCACGTACGCCTGCCCGGTCATCACTGCGGTGATCGCCCCGGCCATCGCGCGGCCTTCGTCGGAGTCGTAGGGCAGGCCTCGCGCCATCAGCAACGCGCCTAGGTTGGTGTAGCCCAGCCCCAGCGGCCGGAACTTCTCGCTGTTCTCTCGAATCAGCGGCGACGGATACGAGGCGTTGCTGACCAGAATCTCCTGCGCCGTAATCAACACGTGACAGGCATGCGCAAAGCCCGCCACATCGAACTCGTGCGACTCCAGGTCGTAGAATTTCAACAAGTTCAACGACGCGAGATTGCAGGCCGTGTCGTCCAAGAACATGTACTCAGAGCAGGGATTGCTGGCGTTGATCCGGCCCGTCGCCGCGCAGGTGTGCCAGTCATTGATCGTGGTGTCGAACTGCATGCCGGGGTCACCGCACTGGTGCGTCGCTGACGCGATCGCGTACAGCACCTCACGCGCTCGCAGCTCCTCCATCGGCTCGCCGTCCGTCACCGCCGCCGTCGTATACGTCGTGTCTTTCGCCACCGCCTGCATGAAGTCGTCGCTGACGCGCACACTGTGATTCGCGTTTTGGAACGAGACCGAGGAATACGCCTCGCCGTTCAATGACCCGTCGTAGCCCGAGTCGATCAGCGCCCAGGCCTTTTGCTCTTCCTTCGCCTTGCACCAGACGAACTCCAACACGTCCGGGTGGTCCGCGTTGAGGACGATCATTTTCGCTGCGCGCCGCGTTTTGCCACCGGACTTAATCACGTTGGCGAAGGCGTCGTAACCACGCATGAACGACACCGGGCCGGAAGGCACACCACCACCGGAGAGGCTCTCCATACTTGATCGAATCGTGGACAGATTGCTCCCCGTCCCGCTTCCCCACTTGAACAGCATCGCTTCCCGCGTCGCGAGATCCATGATCGACTCCATGGTGTCTTCCACGGAGTTGATGAAGCAGGCCGAGCACTGCGGATCGTCCTCTACCCCCACGTTGAACCAGACCGGGCTGTTGAACGCCGCGAACTGGTTCACCAGCAGGTAGCGCAACTCCTGCTCGAAAGTGATCTGCTCTTCGCTGTCGGCAAAGTAGAGCCCCTCACGCCCCCATCGCCCAATCGTGTCCACCACCCGGCTGATCAGCGTCTTCACCGACGTCTCACGCTGCGGCGTGCCCTGCGGGCCGTAGAAATACTTGGAGACCACGATGTTGGTCGCGTTCTGCGACCACGCGACCGGCACCTCCACCCCTTCCTGCTCGAACAACACCGCGCCGCCATCCGACGTGATGGCGCTCGAACGCTCTTCCCACTCAATCTCGTCATAGGGATTCACACCGGGCGTGCTGTATCGCCGCGAGATGAAGGGGTCGCCCTCGGCGAGCGCGCCTTGGTTCGACAGTTGCTCGTTGGGCGGCGCTGCTGTCGATGTCTGTCCAGATCCCGTCGCCTCTTCGTCCTCCACCGCCAGACTCTCGACCGCCACGGCCTCTTCGAGCTGAGACTCCTCAGCCATCCCGGATTCGTCGTTTGTGTGGGTCATCGCCGGAACTCCGCTACTCTTCGGCGCCGACTGTTGAGAGCGCTCAGCAGTTAGCGTCTTGGCCTTATCGAGACCGCCTATCGATACTGATCCGTCCGGCGATTGGGCTGGGTTCTACCGGCACAAGGCGTCCTGCCTTGCGAGATATCCCCCTATTCCCCCGCCGTGCCAATAGAAGTTATGTTCTATCAGCCCATCCGTGATAGTGAGTTATCAATTACCACTGGACGGACGCTTACGATGACACGTGAGATACACCCTGTCAACAACATATTGCTTCAAGAACCAGAACTACCCCAATATGTTGTGTGCAACCCGGTGATCCGACAGAACCGCTGCCTAATCCACGCTTTCCCCCGCTCAACCTGCACGCCATTTCCGGGCGGTGGAAAACTTCCGTAGAAAATCACCTCTCAGAGCGGCCAAGACAGTAGCACAAATGTGCTACTGTCTTCAACCCGCCAGCCGATCCCTCATTCGTTCGCGGACCACTACACTCCCTGCCATGTCCATCCGTGCAGACATCCACATTCCGTTGCTGCCTTCCGGAGTCGGTTCCGTCTCCGGGACCGATCCCGTCGAAGCGGTCAGCCAGATCCTCGAGCGCTATTGGCGACTCCCGTTTTGGCCCCAACTCCCTAACCGTGACCCTCGCGAAATGATGATCCCCCAGTTCGGCCTCAGCCTCCCCGGCGCCTCCTGGGACGCGGATGCCAACATCCTCCGCTGGGCGGGCGACAGCTCCGATGCGGCGCTCAATGCCGCCGGGCTGCCCCCTCCCGACCGCGCCGCCGGCCTCCACGAATTCCTCGCCCGCCTCGAAGCGATGCCCGCCAACGACCGCGCCGCCATCGCGAAGGGCCAGCTTCCCGGCCCCTTAACACTCTCCATGGCCATGCGCGACGCCAACGGTCACCAACCCCACGAAGACCCCGAAACGCTGATCTGGCTCGGCACGTTCCTCGGCCGCATGGGCGCCGCCCAGGCGCAGGCCTTCCAACGCCTTGGTATGAAAGCCTGCATCCTCTTCGACGAACCGGCGCTCGCCTACGTCGACGAGCCCTCCCTTCCCATCTCCTGGCGCGATGCCAACGACGCCCTCCGCGCCGCTCTGGAGCCGGTTCAGCAACTGGGCGCCATCGCCGGGCTGCACTGCTGCCAGCCTCCCAATTGGACGCGTGCCCTGCAATCGCGACCCAGCATGATCCACTTCGACGCCACCGAAGGACGCGTTGACGACGTCGTTGAGCACAAGAGCGCCATCCGCGAGCACGTGTCGCGGGGCGGGTACCTGGGCTGGGGCCTCTGGCCCACCGATGGTCCTCAACCCGAGCCGTTCGACTCCAAGGAGCGCCAGTACTACCTAGCCCGCGCCGCCCGCGATCTCTCCTTCGTCGACGCCAGCGTTGGGCTGATCTTCAAACGCTCGCTGCTCAGCGGGGCCTGCGGCTCCGCCGGGGTCGCTGCGGAAGCCGAAGCGACGATGGCCCAGGACCTCGAGGACCTCTCGCTGGGCATCCGGCGCCGCTACTGGATTGCCGCCACGACGGACGTCGACCCGGACGATCCGCTGAGCTAGCCTGCCACTACCCCTGGTGCGGATCCGGGTTCTCCAGGATCTGCTCCGCCCGACCCCGGCGATACGCCGCCACCGACTCCCGCACCGACGCGTCCTCCACCGCCAGAATCTGCGCCGCGTAGAGCGCCGCATTCGTCGCTCCCGGTTTCCCGATCGAGACGGTCCCCACGGGAATCCCCGGCGGCATCTGCACCATCGAGAGCAACGCATCCAACCCCTTCAAGGCCCAGCCTTCCATCGGCACACCCACCACGGGCAACAGCGTCTGCGCCGCAACGACACCGGGCAGCGCTGCCGAGCCCCCAGCCGCCGCAATCAGCACCTTCATCCCCCGCCCCACCGCCTGCGACGCCCAGGCCGCCGTCTCCTCCGGCACTCGGTGCGCCGACAGCACCCGCGCTTCGTACGGGATCCCGAGTTGATCCAGCGTCTGCGCGGCCGCCTCCATCACCGGCCAGTCCGACTGCGACCCCATCACAATCCCCACCACCGGATTCTCCGAGTTCGCCATGCTGCAGCCTCCATCCTTCCCCCACAGTGTGCCTTACCCGGCCCTCAGACCAAACCCAATCGACTCCGGCTTCGGCCGACGAATGCCTGTCGAAGTGCGAACGACTTCTCCCGCCGCTAGACTCCGCCCACCTTCATGCGAAGCACGACCACGCCCCACCTAAGGAGCCCGCCATGTCCAACGACCAACCCCTTCTCTCCGAACGCCGCGGCGAGAAGAACGGCATCCTCTGGCTCACGCTCAACCGGCCTGAGAAACTCAACGCCCTCACCTTCCCCCTCCTCCGTCAACTCCACCAGATTTGCATCGACGCCCGCAACGATCGCACCATCCGCTGCGTCGTCATCACCGGCGCCGGGCGCGGCTTCTGCGCGGGCATGGACCACGGTGGCGCCGCCAATCCCGAGCGCGAAGCGCCCCCCACGGACAACGGCATCGACATTGAAGGTGAGCGGCTCAACTTCCGCGTCGAAACGGAGGCCTTCATCGCCCTCAAGCGCCTCGACGTTCCCGTCATCGTCGCCATCAACGGGGCCTGCGTCGGCGCCGGGTTCGACCTCGCCTGCCATGCCGACCTCGCCGTCGGCAGCACCGCCGCCCGCTTTCAGGTCGCCTACGTCAAACGCGGTCTCTACCCGGACCTCGGCGGCTTCTGGTCGATCCCGAAGATTCTTGGCTGGCGTCTGGCCATGGAGATGATGATGACCGGGCGCTTCTTGAGCGCGGAAGACGCCCAGCAGGCCGGGATGTTCAACTACCTCGTCGAGCCGGACCAACTTGAAGCCAAGACCATGGAGCTCGCGCTCGAGTGCGAAGCCGGGCCGCCGATCGGGCAGAAAGTCGCCAAGATGTTGGCTTACAAGACGAGCAGCATGCCGTTCGAAGACGCCATCCACTGGTCCGAGATGGCCCTCCCGCTGGTCACCCTCTCCCAAGACCGCGTCGAAGGAGTCAAGTCGTTCATCGAGAAGCGCGAAGCCAACTTCACCGGGTTCTAGGTTGGTTCGCTCCACTCCACGCACAGAGAAAGGCCGCCCCCGGGGGCGGTCTCTCGCTTCCTTCTCACCGAAAGCCCGCGACGCCTAGAACCCAATCACTGAGCGATACCGCACCTGGTTCGCGCGGAGGCGATCGTGGGCCGCGTTCACGTCATCCAGCGCCACGACCTCCGTGATCGGCCGGATGTTGTGCTCCATGGCCAGGTCCAGTAACTCCCGCAGGTCCTGCCGCGAGCCAAAGAAGCTCGATATCACCCGCATCTGCAACCCCATCATCAGCGCCGTCGGAACCGGCAGCAGATCCCCCACCGAGGGCGTCGTCATCACAATCGTGCTTTGCGGACGCATCCCCGGCACCACCTGCATCAGCGGCTCCGCCGCGTCGGCGGTGTTGAGCACCACGTGCGCGCCACCCAAGGCCTGCAACGCCGCGCCCGCCTCGTCGCCACCCGTCACCTCAATCGCGCCCAACTCCCGAGCAACCGCCGCTTTGTCGGCGCTGCCCGTCACCGCAATCACGTCCGCCCCCATTGCCTTGGCGATAGAGATCGCCAGATGTCCCAGACCGCCGATCCCGATCACCGCGACCCGCTGACCCGGCCCCAGATTCGCCGTCTTCAATCCTGAATAGACCGTCAGGCCCGCGCAGATCAGCGGCGCTGCCTCCACCGGCGCCAGCCCCTCCGGCAACGGCAAACAATGGTCCGCCCTCGCTCGCACGAACTCGGCATAGCCACCGTTGATGCTGAGCCCCGCGAAGTTCGGCAGCCCCGTTGGGCAAGCCTCTTCTTCCCCGGCCAGGCAGAACTCGCACGACCCACAACTGAACATCGGATGCACCGCCACCGCATCGCCGACCGCCACCTCCGATACCCCTTCACCCACCGATTCCACCACGCCCACAATCTCGTGTCCAGGAATCAACGGCAGCCGCGCCGGATCCGCCCCCAGCCCCCCCTCGATGACTTTCATGTCGGTGGCGCAGATCCCCGCAGCCGTCACGCGAATCAGCGCATCCCCCGGTCCGATCTCGGGCATCGGTTGCTCCCCCACCGTTAGGGGCTCTCCGTACGTCTCGGCTGCGGCTGCACGCATTCGGAATCTCCTCTACTTGTTCGCCGCGCCCGCGGCCAATCGGTTCGCCGGACTCTCCCCGACGCGGCCCGCAGCATATCGCTCACCTTGCCTGAGATCAGCACCTCGGTCCCAGCTTTCCTGCCTTCCCTGGCCTTGCCGGAAACTGGCCTTGCCAGAACTGGCAGGACGCGCTCTCCTACGCCAATCACCGGCAGATCGAACCAGACGTGACAGGAGCACCCATAGCAACCATCTCCCACCGGCTGATCGACACGAACGGCATCCGCCTCCACATCGCCGATGCGGGCCCCGCCGATGGCCCCTGTGTGATCATGTGCCACGGCTTCCCCGAATCTTGGTACTCCTGGCGGCATCAACTCCTGGCGCTCGCTGACGCGGGCTACCACGCCGTCGCTCCCGATATGCGCGGCTTCGGCCGCTCTTCCCGCCCCCTCGATCGCAACGAGTACACGCAACCCAAGCTTGTGGGCGACATGGTCGGGCTGCTGGATGCGCTCCCCCACGACACCGCCGTCATCGCCGGCCACGACTGGGGCGCTCCTGTCGCCTGGAACGCGGCGCTCATGCGCCCGGACCTCTTCCCTGCCGTCATCGGCCTCAGCGTCCCCTACTACGGCGCGCGTACGACGTTCGTCCAAGACCACACGATCCTTCCCAGCAAGGCTATGGAGAACGAGACGGGCGACGGCTTCCACTATCAGATCTACCTGAACGAGGTGGGCCGCGCCGAAGCCGACCTCGAACGCGATGTCCGCCGTTGGCTCGGCGGTTTCTTCTTCACCGCCTCCGGCGACGCCCCGCCCGACGAAGTCACGATCGCCGACCTCAAACGCGGCGACCGCCTGGAAGACGGCTTCGCCTGGCCCAGACAACTCCCGGCCTGGCTCAGCGAAGAAGATCTCGACTTCTATACCGGCGAATTCGAGCGCACCGGCTTCGCCAGCGCACTCAACTACTACCGCGCCGCCGACCCCACCTGGGAGCTCATGGCTCCGTACCGCGGCGCCCACATCACTGTCCCGGCCTGCTTCATCGCCGGCGAAGCCGACCTCGTCATCTTCGCCAATGCCAACATCTACGCGGGCATGCCCGCCGAGGTCCCGGATCTCCGCACCAACCTCCTCATCCCCGGCTGCGGGCACTGGACCCAGCAAGAGCGCCCCACCGAGGTCAACGAAGCCATGCTCGCCTTTCTCGCCAAAGTGACCGGATAGCGCGGCAGTCGCCGCACAGGAGATCTCTCGTGGCAGACATCACGCATCGATTCGTCCGCACCAACGGCATCAAGATGCACATCGCCGAGGCCGGACCCGCCGACGGCCCCTGCATCATCATGTGCCACGGCTTCCCCGAATCCTGGTACTCCTGGCGCCACCAACTCCACGCCCTGGGCGACGCGGGCTACCACGCCATCGCCCCCGACATGCGCGGTTACGGCACGACCTCGCGCCCGCGCCGCGTCAACGCCTACACCCAGCCGCGCCACGTCGGCGACATCGTTGGCCTCCTCAACCAGCTCCCGCATGAGACCGCCGTCATCGCGGGCCACGATTGGGGCGCTCCCGTCGCTTGGCATTGCGCCCTGATGCGGCCCGACCTCTTCCCCGCTGTCGTCGCCCTCAGCGTTCCCTACCTCGGCCGCCGCACGACCTCCGCCGACCACGAGATGAAGCCCACCGACATCATGAAGAAGATGTCCGGCGACAACTTCCACTACCAACTCCACTTCAACAACGTCGGCGTCGCCGAAGCCGAACTCGAACGAGACACCCGTCACTGGCTCGCGGGATTCTTCTACACCGCCTCGGGCGACGCCCCGCGCGATCGAGTCACCATCGGGCAGCTCAAAAAGGGCGATCTCTTCCAGGACGGCTTCGCCTGGCCCGACGCTCTGCCCGATTGGCTCAGCGAAACCGATCTCGACTACTACGCCAATGAGTTCGAACGCACCGGCTTCCGTGGCGGACTTAGCTGGTACCGCGCCATCGACCCTTCCTGGCGCGAGATGGCCCCCTACGCCGACGCCAAGATCACCGTCCCCGCTTGCTTCGTCGTCGGCGACCGCGATGGCGTCATCGCCGCGAACCGCAAGATCTACGAGGAGATGCCGAACGACGTCCTCGATCTCCGCATCAACCAGATCCTCCCCGGCTGTGGACACTGGACCCAGCAAGAATGTCCCGCCGAAGTCAACGAGGCCATGCTCGCCTTCCTTCGCGACGTCACCGCCTAACCACGCTCATGACGGCGTTCACCTCTGCTCACATCCCCCGCCTCCGCGATGTCTGTCTCCAAGCCATCGACGACTATCACCTCCCCGGCCTTGCCATTGCCGTCGTTCAGGATGGCCAACTCGTCTACGGCGAGGGCTTCGGACTCGCCGATATCAAGGGCCGCCGCGAGATGTCCATCTCCCACCGGCAGCGCATCGGCTCCATCACCAAGACCATGACCGCGCTCTGCATCATGGCCAACGTCGATGCTGGCCGCCTCCATCTCGATTCACGGATCGTCGAACTGCTCCCGGAGCTCAGCTTCAGCGGCCATGGGGACGCCAATCAGCTCACCATCCAGCACCTCCTCACCCACACCGGTGGCATCGGCGAATCCCCCACCCGTGAGCATCTCCTCGATCCCGAAACCGAGCTCTGGACCGACTCCACGGAGCTGCTCGACGCCCCACAGCGCTACCCGCAAGGCATCGAGATCGAAATCGATCCCGGCACCAAGTGGTCCTACGCCAACCACGGCTTCGGGCTCCTCGGCGATATCCTGGTTCAACTCGAAGACAAACCGCTCGCCGATATCTTCCGCGACCGCATCTTCCGCCCGCTCGAGATGCGCGACTCCGACATCCGCGACAAGACCCACTACAACCTCGCCCCCGGCTACCACCGCGCTCTTACTGCGGAGCAACGCCAGAACCGCGGCAATTCCCATCTTTGGGCCTTAGAGAACCCCCCCGAGGACGACCAGCACATCCGCGGCGGCTACATCTTTCTCCCCATCCCCGCCGCCGGGGCCGTGCAATCCAGCGCCCGTGACTTGGCGCGATATATCGCCGCGCTCCTCGATCGTGGCGCTGGCATCGTCGACCACGCAAGCTTCGACGAAATGGTCAAACCGCACTGGCGCCCCCATCCTGGTCTCATGGGCGTCGGGCTCGCCTTCATGCTGGAAGCGCGCGCCGGGCACGAAAGCATGGGACACGGGGGCAGCGTCGCCGGTGGCTGGAACACGGAACTCGCCATCTTTCCCCAACATGGACTCGGCTGCATCCTCAACTTCAACCTGGACGATCCCGACACCACCCCCGCCCGCGCCCAAATCATCCATGCCGTCCTTGATGCCACACCGGACCCGGTCCCAGACGTCCCTCTCGATCCCATCATCGCCGCCACCGCACCTGGCACCTACGAAAGCCTCCCCGGCGACCTCACCAATGTCCGTGTCCGCTGGAACACAGGCCGCATCCAAATCGAACGCGAGGGTGAAGGGCTGATCCTTCGTTCCCGGCGCGGCGCCTACAGCGAGGGTGTCCCAATCCGCCCCGCCGACGACTCAGATCCGAACCTCTTTCGCCTCATCGATGACAGCCCCGAACCCGCCCATATCGCGTTCACCCGCACGGCTACGGGCGACATCAATGGCCTCCTCATGGATCGCGGCGTCCGCATGGTCCGCGACGCAACTGAGCAGCAGGACTCATGACCACCAGATGCACCGACGCCCAGGGCTCGCTACGCTGACTCCGTTGCCGGGGTACGGAAGGTGCCCCATGTCCCGATCGTTTTTGTTTAAGTCCATCGGTGGGCGAAGTCTCGCCCTCTTCCCTCTCGCCCTTGTCCTGATCATCGCCGCCTGTGGCGGGGACGACGAGGGCGGCTCTAGCTCCACTCCTGATCCCAACTACGAAGCAAATCTCACCGCGATCATTCTCGACGTAGAGAACCGTCTTGACGTCGAAACTGACGGCATCCCCGACGACATCCAACAGCGCATCGCCGATGAAGGCGCGGAGACCGACGAGGCGGTCGTTGAGATCTTCAAGGATGTCATTCAGGACACGTTCCCCAGCACGTTCGGGATCATCGAAGATGGCATCGACCGCCTTGAAGATCTCAACCCAACCGCAGAATTCGCTGCCGACCATGACCGCTTCGTCAAGGGCCTCAAAGACCTCCTCGATGCCCAGCGGGACGTGTTAAACGACATTGATGACGCCAAGTCCCTGGACGACTTCGAAGGAATCGGCGATAGCGGTGACGCTCTCAAAGCCGAACTCGAAGCCAGCCTCTCCCCCGCCTTCCTTGCGCTGGTTGCTGTCTTCTTCGAAGACGACGAGGACGAGAGTTCCGACTCCGCGCCGCAAGCCAGCGCCGCGCCCACTTCCGGCGACGATGACAATGATGGAGCCACGCTCTCCGACGGG
>Ga0114996_10000889_pt1 | contig 41033 bp, 61 predicted proteins | sample ArcticOcean_MG_C_4_FD_87039 | JGI IMG/M metagenome (GOLD analysis project Ga0114996, IMG submission 87039) | Marine microbial communities from western Arctic Ocean - ArcticOcean_MG_CB4_134 | ecosystem: Environmental > Aquatic > Marine > Oceanic | place: Arctic Ocean: Canada Basin | collected... | reverse complement strand
AATCGGGATCAGGATTCGAATGAACCAAGACGGCGATTGAAGGAGGCTCTCCGCCCTCTTCAGACAATAGCGCTTCCTTTAACTTCTGCAATTGATCGCACATATAATATATACTCCTAGTGTTGGCGGTAAATAACCCAACCGAATTACTCGATTATTCCAAGGCTTCGCGCCTTCTGTAAGATGGTAATGGCTTTCCAATCATCATCTTTGATGATGTCTTTTTCCGTTAACCATTTTGGGGAGGACAAGGCTTCTGTAGCGTTCTCAGGCTCTCTCTCTGTTTTCTGCTTGTCCGAAACGAAAACGAGATACAAGTAGCAATACTGATTCATCTGAGTGGAAACAAATGCCCTACCAACGGCTTTAATATCCGAAAGCTCGACTTTGTATCCCGCTTCTTCTAGGACTTCGGCTTGGACTATTTCTTCATATGGCTTGTCCTTGTCGATTGAACCCCCGAACGCCCTATCAAGGAAAATTCCTAGAGGGGGAGTTGCTTCGTTATTGATAAGGATTTCGTCAGTTGCCCTGTCCATGCAGACAAAGGCTACAGAGTTTACCCCTTTGCGTTCTGCAAATTGATAGCCCTTACAGACCATGCCCGGATCGCCTACCTCTTTCAAATTGAGGAAGCGATAGTTCGTTATCTGCTTTATTGTTCTCATACGAACCATTATACTTCAACTGTTCAACAAATCAATCCTTTTCTTCGATTTCGAACAAGCAGGATACCGATTCGTTGTTATATGTACTGAAAATCGCCTTTGCAAGCAACTCCGAAACCGAAAGAGTCCAAACCTTATCTGAGGGTCCAAAATCAGTCTCAATGGTATCAGTAGTAATCAACGCATCTATAGGAGAATCGTTTACTCGCTCAATCCCTTCGGATGTTGTAAGATTGTGCGTGACAGCCGCAAAAATGTTCTTTGCTCCGTGCTCCTTGGCAATCTCCGAAGCGTTGATTAACGTCCCGCAGGTACTTGTCATGTCATCAACCATGATCGCAGTTTTGCCCTCAACATCTCCGACAAGAACTCGGGCAGCGGTTTTTTGTCCGCTCTTGCGCTCTTTGCCTACGACAGCAAATCCGCAACCCATAGCATCCGCATATTTGTAGATTTCTTTCGCTGCGCTCGTATCGGGCGCGACCATCACCATATCTTCTCCTGCGGGATCGGCTCCGTTCCATCCCGTTTCTTTGATGATCTTAAAGGCATGATACAAAACGGGGCGAGCATATAAATGATCTACGGGGATATCGAAGAAACCCTGAATTTGAGGAGAGTGCAAATCAATTGTCAAAATTCGATCCGCTCCTGCTGAAGTCAACATGTTCGAAACCAACTTGGCGGTAATCGGAACTCTCGGCTTGTCTTTACGATCTTGTCGAGCATAACCGAAATAAGGGATAACGGCAGTAACCCTATCAGCCGAAGCTCGTTTAGAAGCGTCGATCATCATAAGCAATTCCATAAGGTGGTCATTCGTTGGCGCATTCATCGACTGAACAATAAACACATCTCTACCTCTGGCATTGTCGAGTAACTGAACTTCAATTTCTCCGTCAGGGAAATGCCCAAGCTTAACACTCCCAGTAGCCGAGAACCCAAGATGACCGATTATTTTGTCGGTAAGATTTTTACTAGCGGACCCCGAATACACTCGCAACATTTTTACCTCCTTATGAATAGATGTAAACCTTATCAGCAATTCGATAGAACATTACCTTCTCCTGATTGTAATGAGACAAGGTAAATCTTGCAATTTTTTTGATCTCTTCTTCTGTACAGGCGACTCTAACAGGAATCATATGCTCGCTGTACAAGTCCCCGTCAGGAGAAATCCATTGACCTTTGGCGGTCTTTAAGATAGTTAATCCGTCCGCTATATCGCGGACCTTGGCATCCCAATCTCTGTGGTGGGATATAGGTATGTCCCTGCCTGTATTCCAAGATACAGGGACCAATAACTCCCATATATAGTCTCCATTTTTCATAACTACATTATAGCAAATTCGGATAAAAAAATCAAGTCAATAATTTATCGGGTAAAGGCTCTACTGTAAGTAACTTACGACCCTCATTTGTGGCAGACTTCTTAGAGATTGCTTCCAGCAATACAGACCTGACAAGTCCATACCATGCGCTTGAAATTTCACCACATATGTAATCATACCTATTCATATTGTTCCCTGTAGCTTTCGATTTCTTCGTCAGTAATTGAATCAACAGTATCCTTTACAAACTCCGCCTTCTCTTGGAAGTATTCGCCTTGGGGCAGCAACAATAATTTGTCGTCCCTTCTCTTCTTAAAGCGCTGAAGGTCTATTTCAACCCCTTGCAAGACCGAATAGTGTTTTAGCTTGCCCTTAATATCTTCTATGATGTAGATACCGTTTTCCTTCATCATAGGATGGAAAATTGCAGCCGACATAATATTGGCAGCGTACTCATGCTTTCCGTCCTCTATAACCACATCAAACATTTTACGTTTGTACTTCTCGAAAAAGTATTCGTAGTCTGTTTGATCATGGATGTCTACTACCGCTCGTTGGAACTCAATCTTCGCGCAGTTTGGATCGATGTCAACCCCAGTGACATTTGCATTGGGCAAATACTCTTCCCATACTTTCAAACTATCTCCCCGCCATACACCGATCTCCAGTACGTCAACGGGTTCATATCTTAAATCGTGAAAAAGATATTCGTAGATCGGGATATAGCTATGACAAAACCATTTGTCAGCTTTCAACTTCTTGAAACGTTTAACGAACTCTGAATCGTCTTCTTGAATATCCAATGAGCCTCTCAAACCGTGTCGGCGCATATCGGGCGGAGTTTGAGTTAACATCCGCAACATTTGTTCTCTAAGCATTTTGATTGTCCTTAGTGTTGGGTAGGCATTGCGATCAGGTTGCAATCGGGTGTAGACTTTTTACATCTACACCCGTTTAATAGGAAACTGAAATATGGCTAATCGTTAGGTATTCTTTAGAAATCTTATCATCTTTTCCCCATGATCTCTTACGGCTTTCCAAACATAACAATTTGGAGCCGACTTTTCGATAGCGTTAATGAAAAAGTCAGGATTGCTCTTGCAGTCAACGAAATGGGAATGAATGAAAAAGATAAACGACTGTAATTCCGGCAAATTCATAATGGTCTGCCTCTCAAATCTCAAGAACAAATTTTTCAAATTGTCATAATCTGAAGCTACCATATCTTCAGTATGGCGTTGTGGTTGCAATTTGTCTCTCAAGGAATATGCTCCGACCCTTTCAAAAACGTTCCCCGCATTAATTAGACCATGGATGAACTTGTCGTTCATGGGAAGAACATGTTTGCCATCAGGATATTGGACATCTTTATGCATGTACGAGAAGTCTCTGCCAATCGCATCCTCGGCAGACCATCCGTTTGCCATGACCAAATGAACCATTGAGATGTAATGCGTTCCGTCAGGGCGCAATGTACACATTGCTACATCACATTCCATTTGATTAAGGATCGCCCATAGGGTTTCTTTTTTGTCCCATCGTTCGGCAACTTGGATTCCTGTAACGTCTAACAAGTAATCTGCCAATTTCATCATATTGACATCTTCCAACAAAGAACGATGGAATTTTCCCACCCTTCCATTACAAAGAATTTCCTTTCGCTCTCCAAGATAGTCCATACCCGTTTGTTCAGTGGGATGAACCTGATAATAAGAATCGATGTTATCGTTGGTTCTTAATGGTTCTGTCATCTTCCGCATGCGGGAAGACATTGATGGAAAACCGTCCGAGATACGCTCTTCAAGGTAATTATGAATGTCTGTATTGATCATCTTTCAACCCATCTTGTTTGGAGGTTTCGTATTGGTTTACGTACTCGGGTTCTTCTAACATCATGCCTAATACAAAAGCGTGTTGAAGTAATTTACAAACTTTTATAGAATTATTATACATGAAAAGAATATCTAAAAACAAATAACCGATGACATTGCTAGGGTTGGAAATATAATTAACAAAATACCAACGTCTAGAGACTATCAGAAATATGGATTTTTCTCCTTATAGCGCCTACTGATTTTTGTATGCTTCTCGATATGCTAGACTGATTAACGCCAAACATGTTGGCAATTTCAATTTGGGACAAACCCCTGTAGAACATAAGCTTCAAAATGACCCTATCTTTTTTTGGCAAGAGTTTCATTGCCGAAGCAACGGCGCTAAAATCTTCGGGACCGCATGCGCCTACATTACATTCACTGTATTCCTTCTCCCTATTCCTTCTTCTCGTTTCTCCTCGAAAAATAGTAAAAATCTGCATCTTTGTAGCATGTAATAACCAAGCTCTCGGCATCACCGCGACGGGAGCTGATGTTCTACAAATCCGTTCAACAACTTGTTGAAAGGCGTCTTCGGCAACGTCATACCCAAAACGACTACCTTGAATTGCTACAACTTCATTTCGATACTGTAGTAACTCTGCGTTCATTCGTATATAACCCTCAAAGGTGGATATTTAAACCTATCTACGCAGAAATGAGCCGGAGCTTGTCACTTCTCTTACAATGACCGTTCTGCCATCCTAACCTATGATATGAACAAAGAGGACATTGATCAGGAAACTGATCCTGAAACTCTTACAACATACTTCTTCGTTTGCGAAAAGGCGTTTAATTGTCCTGAATAGGCTTCGCTTCACGTATTTTCACCAACTGCCAAGCAAAGGGCAGTTCTGTTGCGTCGGGCAAAAGAGACATCATGTTCTTCCGTCCGTTCTCATTAAGGGAATGGATGAATATCTGAGGCGGCATACGATCAGGATGCTCGCTAAGCCATTTGGCAACATGCCATCCTGTTTCTTCGTCCCCGTCTGAAGGAACATAAACTTTTCCCCCAAGATCATGATCCAAAAAGAGATAATCGTACTCTTCTAGTTCCAAAGCCTGAACGCAAGCAGGAACGGTAATCGCAAACGTCAGCGAAACCCCGTCTGTTTGCAGATTGTTTCTAAAGATGTTAATCCGCTCTCGGTTATCTTCTAACACTAATATTTTCATACTACTCCCCTGTCATGCGCCGAAGCCATCTTGCGCCTGAAGTATCTCCGGGGCGTATCGTCATCAAAAAGTCGTTTCGCTTGTAAGCTTGCCTTAAGTCCTTCTCGCTTATTCAAGTCAATGGGCGCTTTTACTGCGTAATACTTTCCCATAGCCTTATTCTCCATGGTACTGCCATAATACAGCGTTACAATAACAATGAACAGCCCCTATTGTCATTCCCGTATCATGGCTGTGATGCAAATGTATTGGATGTTTGAAAAATCCCTCAGGGAAATTCCTTTTGTCTACCTTCTTCCTCGTAATGAACTCTGGCGGATCTTCTGACAATGCAGATTTGCAATGACAACATAAACCTTTCTGCTCTTCAACGTATGCGTTGCGAACCATCCATCGTTTTGAAGGATCAAATTCGTTATAGTTTACTGGTAATTTCACAGGTTTATTTTCTCCGGTGCTTTCTCCCAAATACTTTCTGAAGTTTTATTTCGGGGGATGGATGATCTCCGTTCAGGATTACACCATCCATTCGAGCATCCTTTAAAATTTGCTTTGCTTTCATTCGAGCTTCAACGCTGTCAAAGGCATCAAAATCAAACCGAACTGTCAGTTGGTATTGCTGATCTTTCATTGCTTGATTACTTTGATTTCCATAGGTTGACAGTTTGTCCATGCCCATTGGAGCATGAACCATCCAACTTCTTTTTCAGATCTATTTTTTGTCCATCTCAATTTTTTCCGAAGATAGGCAACCATCCATTTCTTGAATGACCCTTCTTCCTCTATTGTCCAAGATCTCATGGTATACCAATCGTCCTTGGAAGTAAAGTCTTTATTGGGGTAATCCTCCCCAACCCTGAGGAACATTTCCCGCATACAAAACTCAAACGCTTCCTCGACTTTTGGACTAGCCATTTCGTCACCAATGGTATATTAGCGTAGCTCCGAAAGAACTTTGATCGTCCCATTCCTCTTCTTCTATACCGTCAGACCAAGGGATGAAATAAATACGAGCAGTTGCCTTTTCCATGTGGATGAAATATCCAACATTCAAACGTAGCTTTTCATAATCCGCTTCTTCCCAATCCATGAACGCATCCAATGCTACATAAGGTTTTAACAAAATCGCTTCTTCAACCCATTTCGGAGCATAAACTGTCAAGATGTTCCGAGTTCTTAAATAATCGCCGTCCTTGACAACTGAATTAAATCGATACTCAGCCTCGTTGTAAATCGACATAGGAACCTTTGTCCGTATCGGAATGAAATATCCAACATAAGGTGTCCATTCATCTTTAGACAACTGATGGCGGTACTTAATCCCAAACGTAGTGTTGTCTGCGCGAGTAGAAAGAGCTACCTCATGATAGGTGAAATTAAAATCGTCTAACCAATTAGCAACGAAGTTATACCGTATACCATATTGCCTCGATGGATTGTGGACTTGAAGTCCCAACCCACCTTGCCCCCATAATGTTGAAAGGGCAAACCACGGCTTAATCTGATATGTAGGCTGATTCGTTTCAGCCCCATATGCTATAGCTGTAGTAATCATTATGAATACTACAAGTATGCTAATTAGCTTGGACATATTCCGTGTCCTTTCGTAAAAGACTGCCCTTCGCTGAAATCGTTGATTCCCTTGATATCCCAAAAGGCGTCTTCCAACATGAAATCTCTGTCATGAGGTTTTTTCATGGCACAGAAAATATTGACGGCTTTGCCTCGACGATCTCCGTAAATATAGAAATCCAAAACTTCATACCCGTTGGCTTCTGCCAAATTATTGAAGAAATGCTCGGAATAATAAACCGCTTGTTCGGGTGAATGATTCCTTTGCATTCTCCCTACCATCGGAACAACATGTACCATAAATCCGTTCGGCTTTGTAAAGTTATGACAGTTAAGAAACGATTCGTGCTGTCCTCCCCTGACATGCTCGGTAGTACCAAAGTTTGTTACAATGTCAAACTCGCCTTTCCATTTATCCTGAACGATGGAAAGATCCATATATTCACAATCCCAAAGTTCGATTATGTCTATAGATATATGCTCTACGCCAAGGCTTTGAAAGAAATCCTTAGCACTACACATTTTTAGATTCGGAGCGAACTTCCGACAGGGATGGTCCTCGTCAAATGTCTTAAGGACCAAACGCTGAGCGCCAAACTCTAACATCTTAACAGGAGTTTGACAATTTGATATTACTTTCTCAAGTCCTGTGTATGAGTGAACGTCAATGCCCATTAGATCATCCCCTCGATTCTCGCGCTACGAATGTCATTCGACTTAAGGCTTACAAGACATTTGCGGTCTTCGTCGCCCATACGAATAATCACAGAACCCGGGGAAGGGCTGTGAGAAACCAATACGGACCTCATAAACGCCTTATCTAGGGTTCTTAACGCATTTCTTCTTCGACTTGTACTCATAATATCAATGTAGATATTATACAGTAAACCGAATGGATTTCAAGCAATAAGACTGTCTGCCATGCCCTGTTCGTTGGCTGAGAACCAGCAATCCTAGTCCACTAGACGAACCGAACATTTTCTTAAACTAATTTTTTTGACATTATTACCGTCTCTCGCTAAAAAATTTGTCATTGTTGACGAAATTATAGATTACTCGCTAAAAAATTGGTCGGCATGAGAGGATTTGAACCTCTGCGGACGATTCCTCGTCCCTATCACCTCATCAGGATGACTTCTTAACCATACTTGAGTACATGCCGTTAGTATCTACCATCTTTTCCTTTTCTGTTTTTGACAACTTCTTAATTTCTATTTCTCTCCTAAGAGCATCACCATGCGATCCAACTTCTTCAACGTAGACAAGTACGACAGGCAACCCCAACATTACAACTGCCCTTGCCCCTTTGCCTGCGTTATGTTTGTCAACTCGCTCTATTACATTTTTTGCTATACCTGTATACAGCGCATTGCTGCTACAACGAACCATATACAAGTGCCATATTTCTTTCATATCAAATTGTTTATCGCTCTTAAAACTAACGTTGGCGGCAATCTGCCATGATGAGGCTCCATAATAAACTATTCTTTTTTCAACTTTCTGAATATACGGTCTTTCCCACCTTTTTATACCTTGACGTGAGGAGTCGTATACTCAATGAGTCCGTCTCCCGTATCTTCGGCAACATAATCCCCAAACGAATAAGGATCATCCTTAATCAGGAACTCTGCCATCTGATCGATAACCAAACGAATTTCCTCTTCCGCATGACGAGAAGTTCTCATCTCAAGAATGTGCCTGAGGGTACGGAAATTGAACGTTGCAATGATTCCAGTCGCTAACCCGATAGGAGCGAAACGACGGAATGAAGAAGTCAACTTTTTCTTCGCATTGAAATCTGCGTCCATCTCTTCGCTGAAAATGTTCATGAAAGCCTTCTGAGTTTCTTCAGCGTCCTCCATGGCTGCTTTCGCCAACTTTCGAGCTTCCGCTTCTTTCTCTGGACCAAATTCAGAGAAGACTTTGGGGAAGTACATATTAATATCTGTCAATCGAACGTAGCGCAAACTTTCTTGAGAATAAGCGGCTCCCGCTCTATGGCGAACCAACTCATGCGTAACTACTCGACTAACATTCTCAAAAGCAAAGGTCATAGATGCATGTTCCATGACAGAGCCATGACGTTGCTTTTTGATATTGTTATGGTATCCTTCGCTCTCTTTACGAGTCTTGGTTACATTAGGGTTCAAGCCCTCTTTAAAGCTCTTGTAACATCTGCGTCCGGACAACTCTATGAGCTTTTCCCTATCTGAACCTGTAACGTGAGCCAAACACTCTTCACCCCCCAAGCCCTGAAGCCATGCTTCAACTTGGTCGTCATTCAGTTGGGTCTCTGCGATCTTGTATACTTTGGGTTCTATGAATTCAGCCATTGGTCATTCTCCTTTGGATTTTCCCTATTATACAAAGAAGGAGAGGCATAAAACCTCTCCTTCTTTTTGATGTGCTATTTGGTAAATTACTTCTTGTATGCTTTCGCCCTAATATCCCGATACTGCAATGCCTGCTTAATACGGGGATCGTTATCATCTAACGACAGACCAATCTTTGCTCCTGTAACAAATGACGTTACGACATCTAAGACAAGACCTTCTGTGTCTTTCCATGCCGGATTCGTAACGAGAAGTAGATCTAATCCGTTAAGCGCTGCTCCAGAACCTGCAAGAACAATCGGTTCATATTGGTCGGGAACTGCTGGCGAACGAATGAAATCTTCGATCTTTGGATAAACTACCTGAGTATAAGTTTGTCCTGCCTGTACATTGGCTACATTGCTAACTACAATGTCAAGCGCGGCTGCTACAAATGCCTTTGCGTCAGCATCCGGAGCATCATAGCTTATCCATGTAATTGCTGCCGCAAGACCTGTATTTTGCGCAATAACTTTAACTTGCTCGTCAGAAAGATTACAACCTGACAGAGTTGCAGCGCCTACTAAAAGGGCTACGCATAGACCAATTGAACTAAGTCTCTTCTTCATCTTAACCTCCATTATTTCTTTTCTTTAGCTTGTTTTAAACGAACCATAATTTGACTGCCGGTTCTTTTCCTATGTACTACTTCTCCTCGCCCTTGGCACATATCTACGATTTCATTCATGCGATCTTCGCCTATCCTGAAATTGCGTTTTTGTACACCTTTAAAGCGCATAGAAAAAAGTACCTCGTCTCCATTCTCCAGAAACTCAAAAACCTGTTTAAGCTTATGCTCAACATCATGGTCGCCTATTACCGGAGAAAATCTAACTTCTTTAACCGCTTGCTTATTGCTGCTTTGATCTTTCTTTTTGGTTTTCTCGTTATAGTATTTCCATTTTCCATAATCGATGATCTTGCATAAAGCAAATTTGTCTCTTTCAGGTAGATTAAAGCAAACAAGATCTAGTCCTGCATCTTTAGCTTTATCTCGCGCATCTCCAACAAAAACTTTCTCAATGAATGCGTTACTTACGTCAATGAGTCGAACATATTTGAAGTCCGTCTTTCTTTTTATAACAAACGGTTGCATTTGTTTAGGTGTTTCCTCCTTACTTAGCGTTATAGAAATCTTTTATCTCTTCAATCAGCTTAATCTGCTTTGCGATATATACATCGAGTTCATCAACGTTGAAAAGGATGTTGGCAGCACTTTCCTTATCTAGAAAGATGCCGTCTGAAGCGGGGGTAAATACTACTCCTTTTTTCAAAGGGACAGAATTCACTCTCTTTTCGATTGGTTTTGAAGGTTCCGGCCAATCCATTCCGCTTATAATGGGATTAACTGTTCGGCAACCTACCAATGCCGCTACGCTAAAAGCGACGGTTAAGGCGATCAGAAATGTCTTCAACATCTTGGGTCTCTCGTTGTTTCTTTTTTTTCTTCTCTTCAATTTCATTGTAATGGTCTTCAAGTCCTGCATGTACCGCTTGCATTCTTTTTTTCTCTTCCTGTTTCTTTTTCTTCTTGCTTGAAGACAGTAATCCGAAAATTTGAGAGATAACGTTCAGGATCAAACGCAATATTGATGTGTTCTCTTTTGAGTCCTTGCTCATACGTACTACTTCCTAAAAGCATAGAAAAATCCTGCCTAATCAGAACTGCCGCTAGTCTTGTCTACGTCGGCATCTTCATACTTTTCTAGCTCTTTTGCGAACTTTTTCTGACGTTCTTGTACATTTACGGTCTCTAGAAGCCTAACTTGCTTGGGTCGCCATCCGATAAAGTTGGCAGCATGAACTGTCGAAGCGGCTTGGATTTCAGCAATGGCTCCGGTTTTCCTGTTTTGGATAACATAAGCTGTGTCGAAATTGTCTTTTACGTCAAAATACCGGGAACGCTTAAGCGCTTTAACTTCGCGCCAAGTAATCTGAGGAACCGGATTGTCATCTTGGGCAGCTAAGCTTTTTTGGAATTTTTGCAGATCAATAGTGTTCTCGGGGGATTCCTTAACCTCTTTCCCTGCGAATTCATTCGTACTCGTTGGTTGTGTATCTTCCATATGTGGTTATTATACAGATTTAAAATCGATAAGAGAGACTTAATCCGCCGTACTTAGGGGTGTGCTCCTGCCCCTCGAATTCCTTGGTTCTCCAATGCATAGAGTAGGTTATCTCGAAATCTGTAATCCCCAAAGTAATCCCTGCAACAAGCCCTCCTACAAGAGGTTCTTTATCGACGCTATGACTGTCTGAAAACGTATTCCCATCGAGTAAGATATTATGTGCTACTGCCGCGCCTTCTAAATCTACAAAACCTATCAGAACCGCCTTACCTAAAACAGGGTATCCGTTCATTTGGACTTCGTAATCTCGCGGAACAGGCTCAAGACTAACGATATCATAATTAGGCGGGACGTTCCATCCGAACTTGAAAGTCGTACCAATCGAAGCATGCGTATTGAGATTGCCGACAGAAATACCATATCGCCCGATCCAATCCCACCATTTACTGTCAAGGAGTCTATGCCTATCCGCATAACCAACATTCACTACCGGCTCGTCATCTAATTGGTTATCCCATCCTTTAGGGTACGAACTGTCAGTAATTTTTTCATGAACAAAAATTTGCGTTTCGTCTGCAAAAGAATATGGTCCAACTACACCTAACAGAATAGAAATAGACTGCATACGATTTTCAGATTCCATGTATTCAGTTAACTCACCGTAAATCAATCCTGCATATGGTCTGTCTTCTTCAATCAACTCGGGAACTGTAATGTCGGCAGGAGTATACATGTATTGTCCAAACGAAGCCTTCCTATACGTAACGGTATCATCTATCAACCAATGTTCCGTAGGATCTACAACGAAAGTATACGAGATCAATGTTCCGTGCGTATACCATGAATCTGTTTTGAAGAAAACGTCATTTTCGAATGAAACCCGAACTTCGTCCGCAAAAAGCGTAGACGTTAAAAGCGCCAAAACCAACGCTAAAGAAAAAATCCTTTTCATATCTCTAATCCTCCGATAGGGTGTTGTACTCTCTATTTACCCTTTCTAAGTTTAACCTACTTGAACCTCCAATTCTAAAGCAAGTCGCATTTCCTTTTCGGTTTTACGAATCCATTTACAAGCCTTCTTAACTTGAGCATTTACCCATTGTTTACTTGGTTTATAGGATGAAGCTTTCTCGGAGAACAACTTAGATAGAACATAACCCCTAAGGTTAGGTCGTATTGAAATGAGCCAGTTTTTCTGAGACTCGGAAAGAGTATTAGGATTGAAACCTATAGCGGAGAACTGTCGTCTTTCGTTTTTCTTCTTACTACGATCAGGTTTTGCATCTATACATGATGAACAAACAGGAAGAAGGTCGGTGAGTTTTTCATTACCTATTCGCTTTCTAGTACGATGTAGGAAATGAGATGGAATACAGTCTATTTTACATTTGAAACAACGTTTAGAAAGATCGGACTCGTTATAGTTCAGGACTAGGATTTTCCAGTGGTATGTTTTATAGTATCGTTCTAATGAATGGACTATTTCTCCGTTTTTACAAATGATCTTCATAGTTTTAACTGCCCTTAGATCTAAATTGGGAGACACCTCGCCCTATTAGAAACGATGCAAAAAGCACCTCTATCATTGGCGCTAGCCGATTCTCTCCTATCGCAAGACAGCTATATCCTTCACTGTCCTTTCGGCGTGGTGTCCTAGCTTTCGACTAACCCAACTATATGAATCGAATAAAACGTCTGGAGATTTTTTTGGAAGGTCTGCCCTTGAGTCTTTTATTGTTCAGACATGCCTCATTCATCAGTCTCGGACGCCGCAGGCTCCCGCAGAAACGTATCCATTGGATTTGACTGATGCCTTTTTACGGGCTTTGAGTATCCCCCCTTGTTATCAGGGTTCGTCTCCTGCTTTAATTTATGAATCGACGTTTTCTTCGATTATTTTGATCCATTATACATCTACTTTGAGAAAAGAATCAGATAGTTTTTCAGAGTGCTTTTTAATCACTAAATCAGTAGCCGAACAGCACAAGCCATTAGAGGTCAATGTCACGAATAGGATTGACATTCTCTTCTTCAGGCTCTTCCTCGTCAGTCAATCCCGAAGATAAAGAGATGTCTTTGATGGGATGGTTTTCTTGAAAGTCTCTTCAGTCTCTTTCAACAAGATAAAGATTATACTGTTTGAGTTTTTCTTCATGTTCAGCGGTAATCTTTTTCGTCTCCGCTTCAATTTTCTTAGCGAGCACATCTCTTTGCTTTTGGTAGCTTTGCTTCGCTCGCCAATCAGATTTGCCAGAAAATGACGAATTGCAAGCCTGTTGAATAGATTTGAGATCCTTACGCATGTTTTCAAGATGCAAGGGATTTAGATCAAGAACGGGTTTTTCTGTAACTGATTCTGACATGTCTTGTCTATTATACATTGAATCGGAACAACTTTTGAGTATAATACTGTTATCATAAAAAGAAAACAGCCAATCTACGGGAATTGCAAGGTTCTCGCTCCTGACGGAGATCTTATGTTTCGTTGTCTAGAGAAGCGAGCCATTTGGTATCTCGATAGAAATCTTGCGAATATCGTTGACGACGATCCTCTTACAATCCGTCTAACGTTCGAACCGAACGGCAGAGGGCAGAAAGAGGAATGCATGAAGTCTGTCCGTGAAAACCGTTGCGTGGTTTGCGGAGATGATAATCTTGAAGTTCTAACTAAGCATCATCTCATCCCATACGAGTATCGTCGGTACTTCCCTGATAAGTTGAAATCCCATAACTCAAGCTATGTTGTTCCTATTTGCGTTAAATGCCATGAAGATTATGAGCATAACTACGCTCTTCATTTGAAGAATGCAATTGCTAAAGAATACGATGCGCCTAAGAATGGCAAGACTCAAGAACGTCATCAGGCTGAAAAGCATATTGTCGCCCTGTTGAAGCATCGCCATAACATGCCGCTTAATCGAGTCGAGCACTTGCAAGACCTATTGGTAGAGGCAATGGGGGACGCAGGGATTCAAATCGAAAGAGGCGAGATGGATGACGATACACTTGAGAACTATCTTGAGTTCTTCCAATCCAATGATGAGACCGTTGACAATCGTCACGGGAAATTGGTTGTTGATCAGTGTAGAGATCTAGGAGTTTTCAGCAAGAAATGGGTTGATCATTTTATTCAGTCCATGAACCCTCAGTTCATGCCTGATTTCCTTGCCGCTCTTTAGTTCTTGTAGACGTAATCCTTCCGGATTATTTTATTAAAAAATGAACCCTTGGAAGGAGACTTGAGGAAGGCTTTATGGATTTCGGGCGGAACTTCCATGAAAGTATAGACTCTGCCGTTGGCTATACGTACTTCAAGCACTTGCGCTAAATCGTAATACGCAATTGCGTCTATAAAGCTCGAATCGACATCTTGCCAAGGATCTTTATCAAAGATCTCTAAAAGTTCGTCGTCAACATCCGATTGCTTAGCTTCTTGGGCTAACCTGTACCAACTAATCATACATACTGTATTCTAGTTGGTACAGGTTTCTCCCTTTTAGATGAATCACGGTGATGGGGGCGGTCTTCCGAATCCTGCCTGATCTTTCTTCCTGAACGTTTGCGCATTACAGGACTAAACCTTTATCATACATCAATCGAACGGATTTTCATGTTTTGCATTAAGCATCGCCAAAACCCGCATTTCGTTTGCCAAAATCCAAGTTGTTCCCTGCGACTCAGGACGTTTAAGCTCAACGTAATCAGCGACTTCTACTGCGCACCAAATCCTGCCCTTCATCGTAAGATGCGGAGCGACGATATCCAAACAAACGTGCCATCCCGGGCGATGAGCGTATCCTTTAGTTGGATGATCTTCTGCTTTAAGCCATTCATCCATCGGAATAACCTGTTTATGGTTGATGAACAATGGTCCAATCGTTCCATCGTTTCTCAGCTTGAACAGCTTGTAAGCATCTGCGATCATTTATGTTCCTCTAAGAATTCCTCCGCTTCGAGATGCACATAGTTTCCCTTCAATGAATGTTGCATCCATTATAGGGTAAAAAATATTGAAAACAAGGATTTTATACTTCGGAGAGATCGATGCTGTTTTTCACATGATCAAATGAAGATACTGTGGCTGTTTTGATGAATGCTCTGCTTCGAGCCATCCTGTCCAAAACCTTCTTAAGCAAGAACTTGGCAGGCTTGGGAATGTTCTGATTTGTATCAATTCCCTGCTTTAACCAATTGAAATAGGCATCGTTGGCAATCAGATATTTTGTTGTCGCTCCAATGTCCTGATACACAAACTCGATTCCACCATCAGGAAGGATGTTTTTTATCTCCGCTCCACCAAAAATTTCGCTCGGGATGTATTTCATGAACTGTTTTGTAAACATAGGCGGTGGGCTTTTCATTCCCATACGTTCAGCCATACCTTTGAGATCTTGAGAAACCATTCCCCAAGTCGGCTTGCCTTCAGCCATCAAATCTCTGAACCCCTTGATAAGAGATTTTCCTTTCTGTGTTGGGTTGGTGTCATCCCCTGCAATTCCGACAAGTTTGTACAGTCCAGATCGTTGTGGACGAACTGCAATATATCCATACTCATCACCAAAGAAATGCCAATTGCCTGAACGATTCAGGAATTTACTTTTCTCCCATGCTTTGCCAGTTGCCTTTTGGTAACTGTCGGCAAACATATCATAAGCACGGTCTAGATCAACTTCGTGCGGTTCTTTGTAATTTTGTTGCTGTGGTTGTGACAAGTCAGATATCTCTGATTCATCTTCTGCTTGTTGGTCGGGTTCAGGAACCGGTTCGGGTTGATCTTTCCCTCCCATCCAATTCGAAGGTTTGAAGCGATCAAAGATTCCGGCCTGTTTACTCAACCCGTACCAGTCGTTCGATGCCGCTGTAGTATCATCGTCATCTGGCGGGGGTTGAGTTCCTGTTGGTTGAACAGGCAGGCTTGTTGTCGGTTTCGTAGTTTGAACTGTCGGAGCCGTAACTTGCTGACTTGGTTGTGTTGGAGCTTGTGTTTGTCTAGGCACTACTTTTACTCTTTGAAGGTTAACATACTGACCCTTTATCTGTACTTTCGCCTTAAGGCGTACTGTTTCTCCTACGTTGCCGATGTTTCCTTTAATGAAAGAGGAGACTTTGCGTCCAGCGCTATCAAGCATATTATAGAGCATACTTCCATAGTTTGCAGAACGAATGTCTGTAATTGTAAAATCGTCTTCAATATCCTGTCCGTCTTGATAATCAACGGCTTGTTGAGGAGCCGCCGCAGGCTGAGCAGGGACCGCCTGAGGCTGAGCAGGGACCGCCTGAGAGTCATCAGCCCCATCAGGAATAACTTGAACGTTTTCAAGGTTAGTGTAACCCTTGTTAAATTTAACAGTAGCGGAAAGCGTAACCTTGTCTCCTTTCTCCCCCAAATCTAGATTTGTAAAGGCTGAAACTTTTTGACTATAGTCATCTTTAAGAAAATAGAGATCTTGGTTGCCATATGATTTCTTTCCGTCAATGGTATAGCGCTCAACAATTTGCGCTCCATCCTGATAGTTGCCCTGAGGACTGCCATCTAAAGGAGTTGCCGCAGCATCTTCAACTTCAGGTTCTTTCTTCTCTTCCAATTCCTTTAAACGTTTCTCAACTTGTGGACGAACATTCTCAAAGTCTTCTTCGGAAATTTCTTCAACGTCTTGCAAGACAGTAGCGGAAAGCCCATTTACAAATAGATTGTCCTGAACCTTACCTTTGACGTAAACGGGTTGATTCATATCAGCTTGGATTGGAGCATCTTCGAGCCATGCAACGGTTCTCTCTTCGGGACTTTGAGCGAGAATGTAATTCTGAGTTACGTTCGTACCTTGCATAACTTGCTGACTGACTTGGGTAGTTACGTTCGTACCTTGCATAACTTGCTGACTGACTTGGGTAAGTACAGGACGTTTGCCTATAACCGATCCTCCGAAGAAAATTTCTTCTCCCGGTTCGCCAGAGATTTTTTCGTAGTCGATATTCTCTTCAACATTACGCTTGTAAGCTGTCGGAAGCCAAGCTACTGTTCCAATGTTACCTTTGCGCTTTTTGCCAAACACGACCCCAAGTTCACAACTCTTCTTCAGGTTGTAAAGGAAGTCTTTGCCTTTGGCGGCGGTATCCCCGTCTTGAGGCTCAGGGATCTCAGCAATCCAAGCGAGAGCGCTATAGATCGTTGCAAGGTCAGAAGCATCAACGCCCTTGGAATACTTTTTGTCAACATCTAGGTCAATACACATTTGCCATGCGAGATTGGCAGTCGCCTCTTTGCCAGATTTGTATGCTTCTCCTCGACCAACGAATCCAAATTGACGATCCAACTGCATAACCTTCGTAAGGAAGAATGCGATTGGTGCGCCTTTGTTTTTGAAATCCCTACGAATATCTTTGTCGTCCTTGTTCTGATACTCGCTACCTTCTTTGAAGAGCGTAAGCATTTGACGAAACTGTTGGGCATATTTGGCAATGCCTTCAGGACTCGTCTTGCTGCCAGTATCCCCGATAAAATCTCCAAGGCAGGTGCTACCGATCATCAAGTGTTGACCAATCTGATAAACAACGCGCTTAACGCCGTGAGGTTCGGTTGCGCTTTCGTTCTTAACGATGTAGCAATCCTTTCTCTTACGTTTGTGTCCGCAATCATCGCAACGCATGTCGGCATTTTCTAGGTCGAGAGACTCGGGAACGCCTGAGTCGCTTAATGTCTCGACAACGTTGAATTCTTTACCGCCCTCATCTGTAACTCGGGACACCCTTGCAATAAGCTTCCATCCCTTCATGTAAGGAACGTTGCCAACAATCTTGATCTTTTGAGTTCTGTTCTTCGGATCTTCTGAAACAACTTCGTGGGTAATTGGACGTAATCCCAATCTACCTGCGCGTTTGTTGAGTTTAGAAATTGTATCTTGTACCCAACCTAATGCAGAAATGGGAACATCAATCTCTTCTGTTTCAGCGATTCTCTCTTCGTCAAGTGTTGTACGTTGGTCTTCTAAGTCGGATGGCGGATTTAAACCCAAATTGTCTTCGATGTGCTCGATGATGTCAGGATGAACGTGTTTCCAATTGTCAGGGTTCTTTTTGACGAGTTTCGCCCAATGCTTTGCCTCTTCTTCTTTTGGAATGGCAGGTCGAATGTCATCAGGGATATATCCCCAATAGCCGGGGTTAGCAAGAGCGAACTTCTCCCAAATATCAATCAACAGTTCATTTGGAATCCTCGCTTTAATCGAATCGTCCAACTGTTGCCATTGATTCCAATAGACTGTTGGGGCGCTCTTGAGTTTGCGAACCATAAACTCAACTTCAATAACGTCCTTGAGGCGAGTTCTTAGAGTGGGACTAATGCGCTGAATACGCCCTTCATCTTCATAGAGAAAGTTAGCCAAAGCAGCATCGAATATGCCTTCGGGGATGTCAGGATAGTTGGCAGAATCGATGTTGATATTGCCTTGATCGCCTAATCTTCCCAGATCATCTAACAGGTCTTTACGAGAATTACGAAAGCCTTCTGCTTTCTTTTCGTCTAGTTGAAGCTTCTGAAGCTCTTCGGCGCTGCGTCCACCGCAATCTGTCCAAGTAGGATTCTTATAGGTTTTGCCGTCGATCCAAGCATGAGATACAGGCGATACGAGAAGCTCTTTAAAAATAACGCAAACTCTACCATCGTGACGCCCTGTAAATACAATACCGCCAACGCCAGAACTTCCCATACGATATCTATGACTCATACGCATAGCATAATCTGATGTCCATTTTGTTCCTTCGAGTTCTTGGCTCATTCGCTCAATGTCAGCCCATTGCTCTTTCTTGTCGAGCGAACTGTTGACAACATTATCTTCTCCGATGACATTGCGAATTTGATCGGTCAAACGATAATTGGAACCGTAAACTTGTTTGGCAAGATCATAGTCGAAGATCAAAAACCCCAGAGTGTTAACATGGGCTTTGATGACCTCGCCACCGTAAGATCTCAAGTTGTAATTCTGAAGAGAAGACTTGAGGTCATAGGTACTATAGATGCCTCGACCATAAGCGGCTCCGCCGCCAGCGATGAACCCGATAATACAGATATTGCCAGCAACGCCTTGATCTTTAGTTCTGTGGTAGACCGTAAGGGTTGTACCCTGAAGTTCTACAGCGTTAGCATTTTGAGCTATGCGGATAAGTTTCATACCAATATACTTCCTTTTAGCCTATCGAGAAACCTGCTTTTCTCGCTTCTTCGATTGCCATTGTGTCGGCATGCATTTCGCTAAAGAAAACGTCCCCGTTCCCCATTACCTGATATCTGCTCCAACCACCCTGCCCATAAACAGAGGCAACTACCCCGTCTCGCATATCGTCGATGATTTCTTTGGGCATATCTCCCTGTTCTAGATTTAGGAAATTAAGCCAGTCGCCCCATCCTTCGGAGTCTTCCATGTCCTGATGCTCAAGAACCCTGAAGGCGTTTTTCACGCCATCAGGGTTTGTCTTGACATTCATATTATGGGCGATCCTGAAGATTTTCATACTTGTAGTACTTCGCCCATAAGCAGTCAAAACCCTCTTGGGCAACGGCATTGTGTCAGATTATAAGTCCTTGACGATTGGTTCAACATGAACTTGCTAATTCTCGTTAGTGTCTTCGTCATTTTCATTCCCCTTTACGTGTTTAGGGAACGCATACGTGCCGTCTGCCTTTGGAATCCAATCGTTAGAGAAACTATGCGCAGAGGCGCGAGTTTGTCCTTCCTGCCCGTTGAACCGAAGACGAATCTTTTCCAGTTCATAGGCGGATTTGTTTTGCAAGTTGGAACCGTTAGACATGTTGTTTTATTCAAGAATGCCATTCAAATCACCTTTAATCTCTAGAGGAAATTTCCATACTTTTTTTGAATTAATCGTCTATGAAAACAAAAATCAAGATTTCGCGTAACCAATGGGAAAGGATTGGAGAACAGGCTGGATGGACAAAACAAGCCCAAGTTGACCCATCGATAGTTCAACAACTTGTTCAAAACTATGATTTACAAACCCTGACCGAAGCAGTAAAATTTGCTCAACAAAGCCAGCAACAAAGTCGAGAAAATTACAATCAAACCTTCAACGCACAGCTTAAGGAAGGGACAGCCGTAATAAAAGTATATTGGGATCAAGGCTATCAAGATTATTGTGTTTATTTCCCTAGCATTAAAATGGGTGTAGACCCTGATGTTCCCGATCAAGTAATAAGAATAAGTGATAATCAGGAACACGCCGATTTTGTTTTCGGTTTTGTTAACGATAATGCCAGTCCTGATATTTCCGTATACGATCTATATAAGCAGACACAAGATTTTATAGGAAGGTACGTTTAAATGAGGATGCGTGGATAATTTCATCGTCGTATAGTTCTAATGTGCGGTAGTTGTTTTTCAATAACCAAATTTTCCCAATCAATTATATCGTCTTCCATTTCTCCAACGTAATCGGTTGCTTTGTCTTCAAAGTATCCGCTTGGATCATTTCCGTCGTCCATCCAAGCAACAATGTCCTTGGCGCAAAAAGATCCGCCTTTGACATACTCATTCCATACTTCAAAAGAATCTTCGTGATTCCATCCTCGTTCGCAAAGGAATTCAATTAACGTGGTCATTTTGCAAAAGCCCGAACTGGTCTTGGAGGATTAAGATGCTTACAGGTTAAGCCCCCGCATATGTTGCAAAATGAAATGTGCGGAGCACTTGTCATTTTAAAGTTGGGGTTGTTAGGAGTTTTAGCCAACTCCTGTTGGACTAACCATATTTCCCAATCCGAAGCTTTACGCTGAGGGCAACATCCTGTGTACGCGACAATCATCAACAGATGTCTTCAATTTTAACGCCGCAAAACCCTGCCTTATTGGTTGTCCCACTAGGACTCGAACAAGAAACCTTAAGTTTTCTAATCTATGATCATTGGGTGTGATCAATAAGATTATTTTTAATTATTCTATCCTTCGCTACCTTTCTCGTACAGTTTGAGTTTTCAATAAAGATCTCTGAATATGGTGTTCGTGTGAAATTATGGGCATTACTTATTTTTGATCCGTTTCGAATATGGGAATCATCTATGTTTTCATGTTTTATTCGTTTTTTAGGGTTAACAAGTTGCCACCTTTTGGTTGAAACCCAAACTTTTTGATAGCTTCCCTGTAAGAAGTTGAATTGCGAATAATATCTTTAAACTCACTTACAGGGGTTGTCCATATTATGCTTGTTTTCTTTGTTTGTTTCATCACTCTCCTAAGGTTATCACTATTCTTATGTATAATCCGTGATAATCTTAGAATGTTCTTTAATTAATTGGTTGTCCCACCTAGATTTGAACTAGAACTACAACTTTCAAAGAGTTGTGTGCTACCAATTACACCATGGGACAATTAAACTATTACCAAGCGCCATTATGAAATAACCACACAAACCTGTAGTGCTGCCGATTACACCATGGGACATTATTCTTCGTATCGATGCTCGTATTCTGTCAAGGCGCATTCTAATCGATGTTTCAATTTGCTTTCATAATCCTCGATGTCCTCTGTCTAATGCTAAGATAAGACCCTCTAAGATCTTTTTCATCCAAACCTCATTAATCAACTTTTGAAAATCAATTTCCATATTATACTATATTCCCGGCGAGTTTCAAGATCATTTCTGGAATCTCTTTTGGATTTGCCATTTTAATTCCAAATTGACCAAATTTAACCACAAAAAAAGACCCTCAGGTTTTGACGCCTGAGGGTCTCAGCGGAAAGGGGGAATTAAGTCGCAAGCAGAACAATCCCGCCCCTTACGCCTGATTGCTCAAGCGAGAGGTTCTGATTATTCTGTTGCTGAAAAATCGACATTTTACTTAACTCCTAGACAAACTACAAGCCACACCATAAGATGCGACAGCTATAGTTTCGCTCTTATTATACATATTCCCTCTTTAATTTCGTAAAAATTACTATCTCCTGATATCTATAAATCGATTTGTAGGTCTATCATAGCAAAAAATGGAATAAAATCAAGTCTTTTCGTAAGAAAATTAAATAGGGGAAAATGAGCAATTTGGACAGGTTAGACGTTATAAATGCAAAATATCCCTCAAATCCGTCAAAAATACGGTACTGTCAGTATAAACTTCATGGCAGTTCCAAGCTCCTTTTGTATGATTTACGACGATAGACGGGTTTAATCTCTCCGTTTATCACTTTAACCCATCGAGGCGGGATTCCATCAAAATGCACTTGATCTTCGATCATCTGTTTTTTGATAGCCTTCAATCCCCGATCTCTTGATTGATTTACAGCTTGCTTTGAAATGCTCAACTCCCTGCCCATTTCTGAAAGAGGCATTTGGTCAAAAAATACTCTGTGCAAAATATGCGACTGTCTTTCGGGAAGTTTCGTAATAGCTTTTTTGAGATATGCCTTTAGTTCTTGGTTGTCGAATTCTTCTTCGTAACAATGATCTTGCCCTACCAAGTCTAAAACAAGCGCAAAATCGTCTGTCTCAACAACCTTCGTTTTTTCGGTGAGATCTTCAATCATGTCAAGACGTTCATTTGTAATGTCTAACTCATCTTTTATGATTTCTCTCGTTAAATCATCTCCATACTGTCCTCGCAACATATTGATCTGATGAATTATCTTGGAAAACCCAATCGGAATATGGATAAAACGATCTTTCCCTATTACTTGCATAGTGCTGTGTTTGATGCCGGGACTAGCGTAAGTTGCAAATCGGACTGGATATTCGTCGTAGTTGTAGCACTTCGCGGCTCGAACTAAAGACTTGTTCCCCTCTTGGACGCAATCTAAAAACGAAATGGATTTATGAGGGAAATAGTGTTTATAGACATGGTACAAAACGAGACGAAGATTGGACGTAACTAGGGTGTTGATAGCTTCCCGCTTTTCATCTTCAGGAAAGTCGCCCTGTATGGTTCGAGAAAGCTGCGCTTCTTGAGAGGCATCAAGCAAAGGATAGCGTTTAACCTCCTTCGAGTATTTATCGTGCGCCGTCTCGGTCATCTTGGTTTACCTCAATAGAATCGGGGTTAAGATACAAGTGCCTAAGTTCATTCCCAACGTCATCGCCAAGTTCCAAGAAAACCAGATCGCCATTATGAACTGCTGTATTAGATTCAGGTGTTCTTGGATGGACGCTTGTTATACCCCGGAAAGGTGATCTATATATGCAGAAGTTATGAAGGTATTTGAATATACCTAGCAACTTCTTCTTTTCTTCTTCGCTTTCGACGATGATCTTCAACTTAGAAGCCCTTTATGTAAGCTCCGTTGTCCGTAAGAACCAATCCCGATCCAAACGTTAAGAAGCCGCTGTCCCCTTACAGTTGGTCCTGCAAGAAATACGGAGCGATTGCTCCAATTTACATCAGTAGGAAAAGTTTCATATCGAATTTCGTTGATCATGACAGGTCTATTATACCTGATTTATCAACTAATTCAAGGATTACTGAACATCTATTTTACGCGATTTTTGGGGAATTATTAGGGTCACGATAATTCTCTACGTTGCGTGGCTTCCTTTCTTATGGACTTACAGTAGTCGGCAATGTAACAATGAAAGGAGAAACGATTAGGGGAACATTTATAGGCATGTTCTTAGGCAAAACGATTACAAAACCATGAGTTTGAGGACGCTTGTCGGCTCTTGTTTTGAATACGGTCATGTCGATATGGATGTCCTTAACTTTGATGTAGTAATTGCCCTCTTTGTATTCGGGAAGTTCAAATACCCCATTCTCATCAGTGCGCGTTTCATAAATAACCTTTTCAATTTCTTGATTCCAAACCATAATTCTGAGATCTTGAACGGGAGTTTTCCCATCAGGTCTCATGACAACCCCTCGAATGTCAGCGGGTAATACCGCAATGTCTTTTGCTAAACCTTGAGAAACCAAAGCCGATAACGCGACGAGAATTGCAATGAATCTTTTCATTATGCTCCTTGATATTTGGCGATCCTTTCAAAAACGTCAACCACTTTCGACGCCCTACAAAGCGCAGCTATTCCCAAATGAGCTTTTTGGATGTATTCAGAAACATCCATGGTTGATGGCTGATTAGCAAGTACCTTTAAATCAGAGGCGTCAAGCGAAAACGTGCCTTCCTTATGCTCGGCAAAATTCAGCTTCTCTCCAAATTTTATATGGTGATGTCAATTTTTCTCCTGTACCTCTGATTACAACAGGTTTTGGATTTTTGATAGGTTCTTCAGACATCTTAGCTTTCCCCAATAATTTCGGCAATGTAATACTCATAGTTATGTTGCTATTAAAAGATTGACGACATCTCTTTTTGTTTCGACTTAAATGCGATTTCAAGCCATATTGTGAAGCCCTCGGGTATGACATACTCGGTGACAGGCTCTCCGCCTTCTGCGACTATCGATCCGTCTTCTTGCATCCTCTCAATCGTAGGCGCTGTAACTTGAACGGATACTGGAAAAGATTCGTACTCAAACTTAATTATTGCAACTTCGCCCGTAAGCGCTTCAAGCAACATCTCTCCCTGACTAATGCCTTGCATTTCATAGTAGAAAACCATACGCTTAAATAAAGCAGTAAGCATCTCTTCATCTTTCTTCATCTCTTCAAATACCTCATTCGATACTTCATCAAGTGACGCTCTACAAGCCTGAATCTCGTCGATGAGCGCTTGGTCTTCAGGCGGAAGTTGGGCAATAATTTCGTTGTAGTTTGCTTCAGTTAAGTCGCCTTCTGCCTCTGAAACCGGATCATTAGGGATAGACCGATAGAGATTTTGCAATTGTCGAAAAGCAGGTAATGTTTCCTCAGCCCCCTCTTCTACATCGATAATCAAGTCTAACTTGAACATACGTTTTTGGTTGTCAATAAACTGTTCTACGTTATTTGCAGTCCATGTCAAAATTTCTTTTGCGGCTGCGGCAACGTCTATAGACTTACTCTCCTCTAGGATTTCAGGAATCTGTTTCTTCTCATATTGAATGACAGCAGGACTGTCGTTAAAAGCTTCAGCATTAATAGCCATTTTTACTCCTCGTTTGTGAACCATCTATCTTGTCGAAGCGCAAACTCGCAATGAGGGCAGTCAATTCCATTCTTGGAAGCTTCTTCAAAATCCCAAAATTCGCCCCCAGTTTTGGGGCAACTAGATGGTATATCTGATTCGGCAACCAATTCCTCAAATGACTTATCGGGTTGTGCCTCGATATCATATTGAAAAAGACTGTTTGCCTCTTTACTCCACATATTAACTCTATATGCGACGATTGGAATATTAGCAAAGTTAGGATACGTAATGCAAGCGAATTGTCGTCCTTCGTTTTTAAGACGGATAAGACCGTCTCGGAATTCGGAATCTTTTTTGACGTTCGGGGCGTTGAGCACTAACTCAATTTGTCCCATTGGCCAAGGCGCAGTAACATTGAAGCCTTGTTCGAAACAATTGCAAGAACGGTTTTGACAGATAAATTCACATCCAGCAGGCATAATAACTCCTTTCCCGTATTATACAAAAAGGAAGTGTTTATTGATTGTTTTATTCTAGGATTCAGGTCCAGCGTTGCGACGAGCAATACGTTGCGCTCGCGCTGCTATGCGTTTTGCTCTGGTTTCCCTGCGTTGTTGACGTAGTATGCGAACTTTAGCTCGCTGCTGTAGAGGAGTCAACTCGTCGTCAGGAATCTCTGTGATGGGAGGAGATTTAGCTTCAGGCATAGCTTTGGCAATCTCTAACTTGCGTTGTCTTTTGTTTAGGAACCTTGTCCGTTGTTTCCCGCAGCACCCCATAACTTTTCTCCTTTTTGCATTAATTGCAATAATCCGTCGCCGGATTCTATTGTAATTCGCTTATTTGGAGGGAGTTTCCTTCTGTGCGGGTTACAACATAGTTCAATTTCGCACCATTCTTCGCATACAGGATCAGGCTCTTCAAAAAAAGTTGCCTTCGTCTGATAGTTCATTGCGCTCCAAACACGCTCTAAAATTCTTCTCAGGATTTTCCTCTTTCATAAATCCCAAAACTCTTTCTAAGCTCTATCTGGTGGGTTAATTTCCATCCATACTTGTTCATGGCTCCATGCCATCCATGCGTTATAGTTTGACGGCTAATATCACCCTTTGCGACCATTGTATGATCATGCGCTATCATAATAGTATCATCATACAGCAAGTTATATTCGATAGCGTATACTAGCGGTTTTTCTCTTTCTGTTGGCTTGGCATCGCCACCTGCATGCGAGTCTACAAACGCATAATGGTATTTTTGAATTGGTATGTCTACCCACTGTCTTACTACGGGAATATCTGGCAAATGATGGTTAACCTTTTCTATAGCAGGTTCGTATTCCTCTACGGAAACATAATCTTTAAACTGAAGTTGTGACAAATACCAAGTAGTAACGCCACAACCAAATTCTAAAAACGTATCAAATCCATTATCTAAAGAAATCAAGTAGTTAGATAAAACTTCAACCTCTTCTTTTGTTGGACTCATTCTAGTTCGACGCCATGGGCAGTCTTTAAAATTCACTGGAACATCTTTCAGCATTTATCTCTCCATTTTCCAAACATATCTCTAAAATCTGATATACGATCATCCCAAGTCCATCTTTCCATTATGGTATTATACATATTCTCACCCATTGACTTCCTTAATTCCATATTATCTTTTAACAAATTGATGGCTTCGACTAAAGCATCAGCATTACGATCAATTAGAAATCCGTTTTCTCCCTCTTTAATGATCTCTTCTGATGCCCAAACATAACCCGTCGAATCTCATCAGGACAAACAATGACCTCATTAACAACGTTCTTTCTAATCCAAGAACTCTTGCCGCATCGAGGGATTCCGCACATAATTGATAGAGTAGGTTTCATATTAAAGAGAGTCTGATAGAGAGATGTCCGTTCCGCCGTCAACCATTTTGTCAAAATTCAATACTAAATCTAGAAGCATCTCGGTAGTAGCTCCAGAAGAGTGTATGTAGGAGATTCCTGTAACAGTCATAGCGTCTAATAACTGTTCCGCGATCTTGTCGTTTTCTGCCCCTCTTAGGTTTCTCTCGCGCAAGTATCCCTTCAATGAGGGTATGGTCGCCGCATGGACAGGCTCATCCGATGAGCCAATAGGCGGGGTATCAGATTTAGCCCAAGTCACACAAGCGAATTTACTTTCGTCCACGTTTTACGCCCCCTTGATGTCGTTAGAGCTGATTATCATAAATAATCTATTGGACTCTTTACTCTTGGCATATTCATAGGGTATGTTTAGTCTTTCAATAATTTTAATGAAATCTTGGAATGGCGGCGTCTCTTTAAACTCATGAATGTCAAAGAAGCATTCTATGGTGTCTCCTTCAAAGGGAGGAAGATAGAATTCAAGGTCAAAAGACCATCCTATCCGTGCGATCTCTTCGAATTTAGGTTTGGTTTTTTTGGTCCAGTACGGTGTCATCATCGATGTCCTTTAGTATTATCTCTTTTTCTAGTTTTTTAGCAGAACGAACATCGCAAAACAATGCGATATCCCCTGCATGTAGCTGCCGTGTATGGACTCTATCTAAAAACTCTTTCTCACAATAAACCTCGGGCGGCACTGAGTTCTTCATCTCATTGATGCCGCGCACGAGTGCTTCAGTTGGTGTTTCGTTCTTCATTATCTTTGTTCCAATTCTCTCATAACCGGGATCGTTTCCAATACATACTGGCGTATTCTTTCCAAGTCGCATTTGTGACAGCCGCCAGTGGGTAGGGTGCTGAAGCAATTGCATTCTTCGATACCTATCCAGTAGTCAAGCATTTGGATGGTGTCTTCTTTTGTCACTCGTCTCAAGCGTTTGGATGGCTCCATCTCGGGCGGCTCTTCATCGTCTGCGTCAAACTCTTTATTGAGATCGTCCATTCCATTCGGCAGTACTACAACAATTTTATCTCCAAGTTTCATATGTTTTCTACGTTAGAGTTGATAGCTCTTACGCCCTTAATAGATCTTAATGTCTTTTTGCCAACTTGTATGTCTACGACTGGTAGTCCCAAAACTCTAGCAGCGCCTTGAACCGTAGTCGGGGACGTAAAGTATCTCTTGTACATCTCTTGGATGTCTCTATGGGTCATATGGGCTTTATCGTCAATAGCGGTGTTGGTCAGTAAGATATCTTGAACCAACTCTTTTCTATCTGCATCCTCTTGGGCTTTTCTGTCTGCTGCTTGCTCCATAAGCTCTTGTTTTTTTATCCAGTATCGGGCTTTAGCGCACCTTTCCTCTTCAGATTTTTTAGGGTCATTTAAGATATTTTCTATTTCTATTCTGTTCCAATCTTTTTGGGTTTTTGGTGTTTTTGGGGCTTCTTCTCCTCTCTCAATGTCTTTTAAGACGTAGTTCTCCCAAAAGTCTTGTACGCTTTTAGAACAATACCATTTATCTTTGCCGTTCCTTCTCCATTTACCTTTAGTTGGAGCATACACATATTTGTTGTTAACCAAAATCTGTCCAGAGTCATATATCTCAACTGAAGTTTTATCTTGTAAATAATAAATGGCAGAGAAGATAACAAACTTTTTGTAAGGGTTTTTGTATCCAGCGCAACCTTTGTACTTTTCATCTAAAAGGATACCTTCCTGCGCATCTTCGTATTCTTGTTTTGCCTGTGCAACATCTTCGGAGGTTATTTTTTTCATAGTTACTCCCATTTGTAAACAGTTACGGGGATGTCCCTTGAACAGATCAATTCTTGCAACATCCCTTCAATTACGTTCCATTTACCGCCTGACATTCCTGATCCGAATTGTGGAGCATGTACTGACGCTCCATATTTTTCTGCCAAATCTGCAACCTTTGTCAAACAACTCTCAATGGCTTTGTATCGGATGGGAGGAACGCCGCCTTTTTTGTAGATGTCCTTTTGACCAATCATATTGACAACTGCAACATCCTTTTCAACTCTAACCGCTTGAATATTGCCAAGCTTGAAGTCTTTACCCTTCTTATACCATATTCTGTATTGAGAATAAACAACTGGCCACTTCTTTTTTATAGCTAGAGCCACGCCAGCACCCATTACTCCGATGTCATTACAGCAATGAATAATCAACTGTTTGCCTTCGCCTTGCGGATGGGTTGCGTCTCCTTTGACATATGTAATTTTGTTTTCGCTCATGAAGTTCCTGTTGAGCCAAACCCGCCTTCGGCTCGGGTTGAATCGTTTTCTACGGAATCAACAAATTCCCATTTTAGATTCGGAACCTTTTGCAAAACCAACTGAGCGATTCTGTCGCCATGACTAACTGTAACACTGTCGCCTTCGGGACTCGCATTGGAATAATCATTTGTGTTAACAAGAATTACGCCAATTTCCCCACGATAACCCGCGTCAATAGTCCCGGGAGTGTTTAGAACCGTAAGACCTTCCTTGATCGCCAATCCGCTCCTCGGTCTTACTTGAATCTCATATCCAACAGGAATCGCAACTTTTATTCCTGTTGGGATGATTTGCCTCTGTCCGGGATGAATGATAGTGCTTCTATTCTTTTCGCCCTTCGTATCGGGGAACTGGTTACTGAGCCATTCATCTGAAAAAAATGCTCTTACATCCATACCCGAATCTCCTGCATGTTTGTAGGATGGAATTATAACATCAGGATGTATAAGCTCAATTTTTACTGGAGTACCTCTGTCTTCGTATTCACTCATTTTGATTTTTCCTTTAACGCTTGTAAGAACGGTTCTCGTTCAAGTTCATATAACTTCTGATCACAAATTGTACCATCTTGCAGTCTCCAATCCTTATTTTTAATGCCGACGATTCTGCCGCCATATCGCTCAACAAATCTATCGTACATCGCTTCATGCGGAGATCCGATGCATACTGAAAAGTTCATTTTGATGTACTTGTAGTATGAGAACATCAAATCAAAAAACGCTTTGAAATCTTTTGCAAACAAAAAGTCGTATCGTTTCTCCTTGTCAAATCGAATAACCCCAAGAGCGTGAACGAAATGGCAAGGACGGTTTACAGTAATGGAAAAAAGTCCTACAACGTTGTCTGACTTGTCTAAACTAACAAACTGATGGCGCTCCCAATTGTCAGACTTAATCCCGCCATCAAAGTCCCAGTAATTCTCTGCGTAGAAACGATTCGACTCATACATACTGGCTTGGGCTAAGCAACTCGGTAGAGCCTCTTTATATAGAATAGCAGGTTTTAGCATCGTTCTCTCAATTAGGTACAGGCAAAGTTAATCAGTTTATATTCGTTATACAAAGTAATGGGTCCAAATGCCCAAACCTTTTCCTGAGAACCGCATGCTCATGAGTCGCATGGTAATCGTGACCATAGTTCCCTCTAGCCCATCCGTCAACGAAACATTGAATTGCATCTCGTTCTGTGTTTGTTATTTCCATAGTATATTCCATCTGAGATATTATACAGATTTCTCCAACTCATTTGTATGTGGCATTCAGGACACAACGAGGCTCCATTATGCATGTAATATCCGCCGTCTTCAAAAAGCTTCCTCTCAATTATATGATGTACAGCGAGATCGTTTGTCCCCTTACACCATACGCATTGATGGTTGTCTCTTTTAAGCGCTTCTTCTCTGAATTCATCTCTTGTTAGAAGCGTAGAAATTTTCTTTGAAACCATTTCTTCAGTCTAACGAGTGGGTTGGAATACTTCATCCATGACCAAACCCATTGTCCGTTATCGTGTCGCCAACTTACCCTCTCGTCTTTGTAAACTCTGAGAGGTTTTCCTGAAACCACTATCTTGCAGTCATGGCATACGCCAATCCCTACAACATCCAATGAGTTTTGAAATTCATTGAACCTGTATTTATTATCTATGCACAACTTTCCGCATTCGGTGCAATCAATGTCTACTTGGGTCATAGTGAACCCCCATTTTGTTGTATACGGCAGGGGTTCTCCGTCCATATCAAGATATTCTTGACTTGTAGGTAGCATAGTATATTCCTCCATTAAAAGCAAGAAAAAAGCAGTATGGGTCAAGAGATTACCATACTGCTATATTATAAAGGAAAACAAATAGAATACGAGGTTATTCGGGACGCACAACCTCGTACTTGGCAATGGCACGTTCCATGATTCCTTGGGGAGTGAAATCTTCTCCGCCGCAGATGGCTCTAAGGACAGCAGGGCTGTAGCCGCTGACAAGAGCAACATCTGTATGATTGACCGTTGCAGGCTGACCATCATACTTGTTGAGATTCCAATAAACAATCATCGGACGATTGTAACCCTTGGCTTCCCATGCTTGCATCCCATTCTCAACAGCAGTACCGTTGCCTTTAACATTGCAATCCCATTGCATGTCAGAAATGATCAACAGACAATTAGGCATTTGTTCATTTGTTGCGCCAAACATAATTCCTGAATTCAGGATTTGATCCAAGGCGGCTCGGATGTTTGTACTGCCGCAGAAGCCATCATTGTACTTCTGAACAGCTACGCTGAAAGTCTCGTCCTTCCAATCTACAATACGAGCATTATCTGAAAAAGGAATAAACTTACGGTAGAAAGGGTTGTCTTCACCAACTCTGTCAGAGCAGTAAAGTCCAAGACCCATGCAAACATCGATTAATTGGATGGTATTGCGTTGACTGATTGTATCGCACATAGAACCTGAGAAATCACAAATCGGCATGATCCGCATATCGTTCTCTTCCATGAAATTCGGGAGCGCATTGAATTGAGCGTTGGCTACGAGACTGTCTGCATAGTTCTCGTTAGCAGGAGTACGGTCATAGGACCAATGATAATGTCCTGCGTTGAATTGGTTGCCCAACTCAGCCCTCATTGTACGAATGCAGTCATGAGGGAAAAGAACTGAAGCGTTGATCTTGTTTCCTGACTCAGGATCAGAAAGGGATTCCTTCCATGCATCGAAACGGGAATGGTCATGAACGTCGAAAGCGTTAGTGAGTCGCGCCATAGCGACCGAGGGAACATGATTGTAATTGATGCCGTTCCATGATTGATCGCACATTTGGGTTTCGACAACCTTCGTATGCTTGGCAAGATGCTGCCTGAATTCGGGGAGAGACATTCCGCTTTCTCTACGGAGTCTATGAAATATGGACTTGTTCTTCTTGTTCGGGCGCGGAGTCCATTTGCAAGCGAGTCCATCGCCTTTAAGTATGGCTTGCGTCCAACGCGACATGGCTTTATCTTCGCAAGCTGTTCCGCAAAGAGCCATGAGATCATCCCAACGACCATGTTCGGTTACGAGATGAAGGTTGGCAATCATCCATTCAGGATGCGCTATACCAATCCATTCAATAAGGTCTCTGAATCCGCTACGATTTCCTGTGCCGCCGCGACAATCACGTATATACATCGCAAGCTGCATGGAGCGATATCTATCGACATCCCAAGCGGCTCGGAAAATGTCGAGCATGGGAATAAGTTCGCCATGATAAGAGGTGCGTTTGGGAGAGAAGTTCCCTGCCTTAGAGAAGAACTCTACGAGGATGTCGCCTGAATTTGCGTATACGAGATCACCCTTTTTTCCTTGGGAAGTGGGATACAAGAGTTGTTGAGGGAATTGAAATGTCCCTCTTTGTCCTGTTGCGGGGTCGCAGTAGGAAATTTCGGTCAAATCTTCAAGCTGTTCTTGGATGGATGCTTGCTCGCCAATATTTTGTGGTCTCATACCTGTTTGGGTCTCCAATAATAATGAACTTTGAAACAGACTGGCTTCTTCGTTTGGTTTTACGTCGGACCTTGCCAACCGACATCAGCGTTTAACTTTTACTTAAGTGCCAAATCTCTCAAGACGCCTTTTAAACAGGGCGTTAACTGCATGGTCTACTTTTTCAGTAGTAGTGTTTTTATCACTTGATAGTAATATTTGCAGTATCCAATCTTTATTCGCAGTTCAAATTGTAAAAGATCAATTCGCAATTTCTTGCGATGGTATATTGTAGAAGATCCAAGTGGAAAATCAAGGTATTTTTTCAGAAATTAATCATCGCCTCTGCGTTGCTTTCTTTTGCACTCTTCTTTAGCATTAAGAGCAAGGAAATACTCAATACTTCCGGGCGACTTGTCGTCTACGTAGATGTCTGCATAGATCTTCCTGAGACCGAAGACTTCGCCTTTTTCTATCAACTTGGTTTGTTGATATTCTTTTGAAGCTGTGGTGTTTTCGTTGATTGCGTTGAATTCAAGACCTTGCTCTGTACAACGGCTGACGGCTTCTTGTAGGCTCTTGGATTCTCTACAAGTCCATAGAACAACTTCTGCTCCATGTTTGATGAAAGCTTTAGTCTGTTCGATTACATCTTCCCTTGGAGATCCTAGCTTTGGCCAAGTTCCTTCAAAAAGAGTGCCGTCATAATCAACTGCTAATATATAAAGCATGAATGTATTATACCTGATTGACTTACTAAATCAAATAAAAATTAAGTACTACTTGAAGACGAAGACGAACTTGGGTTGTCGGGTCCAACAACTGCCGTAACAACTGGCAAAGGAGCCGATCCAAGTCCAAGCGTCCAAGTTCCGACATATGCAGGAGTAACGACTGACTCTCCTGCGTAAACTGTTCCTGATGGATCTGAATAGATTTCCCATCCATTCGCCGCAGAGTGAACTATATGGAATTGGGTGAATTCCTTATGATAGTAATAGTTGTACGTTCCGTCTCCTGTTGGACCCGCCCCGCTGTTAAACGAGTATCTGCCGTTAACTCCGCCAGCTTCTCCAGAGAATTCAACGAGCATATCTTTGCCAACATCTACAGAACTACTTGAGCTAGAGTCAACCGAACTGCTACTACTACTTGATCTAGAGTCAACCGACGAACTACTGGACAGAGAGTCAACTGAACTGCTTGAGAATATACTCGACCAAGAAGTGCTTGAGCTTGAAGATTTTCCGTAACTACTTTCTGATGATGTAGAATTGGAGTCAACCGAACTGCTCGATGTACTGTTTTGCGAACTGCTACTGCTACTTGAGCTAGAGTCAACCGAACTGCTACTGCTACTTGAGCTAGAGTCAACCGAACTGCTGCTACTTGAGGACGATCTCCAAAGCGGTGGTATTACGGCGCTTGATGTACTGGAACTGTCTATACTGCTACTTGAAGAGCTTGAGAAACTGCTACTTGACGAACTGTCTAGACTGCTCGAACTTGACGATGAGTTCAACAAAGCGTATTCGCCGCACACGACAAATGTAGAACAGATGACCATATCGCGAATCCCGCCGATACTCGAACTCGAACTATAGTCAACAGCGGAGGTAGACGAGCTACTTTCCCCTTCTTCTTTTGTTCTTTGAAGATAGCGATAGGAGTAATCTCTCACCCAAGTTTGATTGTGTCTACTGATTAGCATAGATTGACCTTATAAAGCAAAAATCCATTGTAACATCACCATATTATTTCCTTAAGTGAAAGGTTCAATCCTTCTCTATAAGGAGTTACAATGGATTTAGCTCTACTCTATGCTTTCGATGGATCAACAACGCCTGTCAGCAACGCTTTGAGCAGCCCAAGAGTCAGGCTTCCAGAACACGACCCTTTGGAAGTCTTCAACCTGCTTTCTCTGAGCCTCAATATCCCTGTAAGAGACGTATCCCTGACCCATAATCATACCAACAAGCTGCTCTTTGTACTGACCGGACTTGAACTGAACATCGTTGTTGACATCAACGTGCAACCTGATTTTTCCCGCTGGAGGCAAAACTCTATCCAGATACCATGCAGCCTCTAGGGTACGCATAGCTTCCATGATCAAACGAGGACGCAACGCAGGATATGGCATCAAGTCTTTGTACCTATGAATGGCGATTTCGCCACCCTGAGTGGTGACATGCGCAACCATAGCTGTCGCAAAGACAGTTTTCTTACCGTATACCTGACTGTCCGAACCTATGTGGAAGATCCGGCCTCTGTCATAGTTAGTGATAATGAAATCTTCAAGGTCCAAAACCTTGTTTGGCTTGGAGAAACTTTTCCAAACCCATTCATCGAACTCTGGATATTTATGTTGGTTTTTACTCACTATATTTTCATTTACTGATTGTTACTGTAGTGTGTCGGAATAGGCTCAAGAAATCAAGCCTTTTCTGACAATTAGGGCGTAAACTTATCGGGATTGTGGCGGAGAGAGAGGGATTCGAACCCTCGGACGCCGTAAACAACGTCACCAGATTAATAAATTGGCGGAGAGTGTGAGATTCGAACTCACGGATGAGTGAACCCATCAAGGGATTAGCAATCCCTCCCTTTAAACCACTCAGGCAACTCTCCAACTTTTCCGATGGATAAGGTACTTCCTACAGGTCAAGATCAATAATAGGATTGATATCTTCCATGGGATCTGTTGAGGCGAGAACGGCGCTTTGAAGCGCTCTCAACTGAGGTAGGGGGACTTTACTTATATCAAAAGCATGATGGGTAACAACAACGCGAACCCCTTTTACGCCGTCCAAAACTTCATTCAGCATCTTATACGCCAAATTGATGTCATCAGGACTTGCGGGGCGGTCTTGGTTTCCGATCTTGACGACCAGAAGGCAACCCTCCAACTCTTCTTCTTTCATAATTTCAACTTGATCTAACGCCGAACCAATGTTCGTTGCATAGTTGAAACCATTTGATTCAAGATGAGTTTGGTTCTCCTCCCAAAACGTTTGCTTCTCTTTAAACCATTCAGCAGGATTATTCGAATCTTCAGCGGTGCTGTATGTGATCCATTGTTGACAAATTGGATCATCCATAATATCTTCGATGTTAATTACTTCTGACATAGTAAGCTCCTTTTTCTTCATTATACAACTTCTTCAATGCTTTCCCAAATGGGATAAGAATCTACTACCTCATCATTGCGAAAAACAGCCATCCCTCCTTTAAGTTACGCAGGAACCTTGCCGTGAAGCGGACAGCATTCTGTAATGACTCCTAGCTCTGTTCCAAGATAGTCATCATTGTCCATTTTTGGGCATTCGCATTTAGGCAACTTGTACCACCAAGAATGGAAGTTCTTATCCCTTGGGAAATTCCATCCGTCCTGAAGCTTAAACTCAATGTTTGCTATTTTCTTTGCCAAAGCTTGTAACTCCAAAGGCTCGGTTTCTAGCTCTATGGCGTCGAAGAGACGCAGCCTTTCACGATGAGTGTTTTTGAGCGATTTCAAATCATCAACGGATACTCCTTGACGTAAAGCCAACGAGCGATTTAAGTACATGTTGATTTTGCCTTTGTACCGAACGGCATAATACTTGTCGAGTTTTTTCTTGTTCGTTGGAATTGGTGCTTTTTCTTTCATGAAGTTTTCCTTCGTTGTTGACGGGGCATTCTACCTTTATACCCCAATGCTTTCAGGACAATCTTCTGTTTGCGTATCCATCCTTCTAAAGTTTTACGAGACTCGTTAGATGGTTTCTCGTTGAGATGTGTTTGAGAAACCTCTATCTCATCAAGACAGATATCAATATCTAGATTATTCAACTTCTTCGCAGTTTTCGTTCTTGGCATAAACCAGAACTCCTTCGGTCTTCTCGTCACCGCTTGGATTTGGATAAACTCTCCAAGCAAGCTCTGTTACTTCATATTCAATTTTATCATCGGCAAGTCCTGCTATGCCGATGGCTTTTGCTATATCGTCAGGTATGTCTATTTTCATTTTTCAGGTTCTCCATTATCATGTCTTTCCCAAGCCTCACTCATGTTGTTTGTAACGCCAGTATAAGTCCCACAACAATAACCGCAATAGCAATCCCGACTTTAGCGCCTAGTAAAGTCCCCACCCATATACATCCTGATATGAGCATCGCTAAACCTATTATGTTTAAAAGTAATACTAATGTCATATTATCTCGAACCCTTGGTCCGCAAATATATCCGTGTACTTCTTCCATTTATCTTACTACCTTATTATACTACAAAACTCAACTCAACCAAGAAGAAAGTTGCAGATCGCTTTTCCCTGCCCATTCTCGAATATGACCCAAATCGCCTTGCCGTACTGGACGATTGCAGCTTTTACGAGCTTCCCCGATCAAACGATTTTGGATATTAACAGAAATGGTTGCCATCCTATAAATACCCGCCTTATTAATTCGACGCAATGAAAAGATTGCGATACGATGAGCCTTGCAAGATTGAACATAGCTGCCAACGCAATGCTTCATAGATTCGCCATCAGCGTACAGTTCTTTAGAATTTAGAATCTCAGAAATTTCAATCGCCTCGTCCTTGCCTTTCTTAAGCATACCTGCGATACCGCAAGAATCCCATTTGCAATGTTCGCGCACCCCTCCATAACGAGTTTGTTCTCTTCGAATGTTTCTGTGCCATCCTTCGACAGAACGCAATAAAACGTTTGGGTTTCGACGATGCATGGAAAAATTAGGCTGCGGTGGTCCAAGATGAACCAACTCATTATCAACGTAAACATGTCCACGATCACTGTATTTCTGGTCTTGAATGAAATCGTAGAGCGGACCATACTGATAAGTATCCAACATCGGATTCTCAATGTAGAATCTAATAACCGAAATCCAAAATTCATCATTTGTAAATCCGCGTCCCAAAGGAGTAGCAAGAACCGCTTTTGCAACTCTTTCGTTGCCGCCCTCGGCTAAAACCTGCCCCCAACGAATAGCTTCATGGACTTCAAGCCCATCAGGAGCTTCAACAAAATGGTGAGCCATTTTCTTAGTCAAAGAAATGGGAAGGAAGTTCTGCTTACGAATATTTTCTCCCGCTCCTAAGTTAACAAACCATTCCTGATAACTATCTGCTCGACCATTGGGATTATTGTACCAAATTTTGTTCATGAACTTTGGAACATCGTATTTGCAAAGAAGATATTTCAACAAAGATGAAAATTGTCTGCTGGCATTTTTGGTCTTTGGTTCCCATTCAGCAGGGTCATTGATCCAAAATTTGCTCCATGCTGCCAAGTTGATCAATCCTTCAACGTAGTCGTCGGCTTGACTTTTGTCCAAAAGTTTGGTGCGACGGCAAACATCGACCAAAGCTGAAAGTGCTTCGCGTTCGGGATCTTTGAAATGACGGTTGCAGATCCTATGAGCAAAGTTGGCAATATCCGTACCTCGAAAATCCGAGTTCGGGTAATAGTCGTTGGGATTTTTGCAAGCGTCTTGAATACAAGAATGAAAGTTAGACCGAGAGAAATTATCCCTACGGATTCCGTTATCATAAACGTCCTCTGTCTTCCTCTTTTCTAGAGCAAAGCGCTTTTTCGCTGATTTAGCGTTGCCGCGAGCGCGGTTATTTTTCTTTTTAGTGGTGATGATAAATGGTGCTCCCGGTGGGAGTCGAACCCACAATGAGTTGCCTCACTTGGTTCTGAGCCAAGCCCCTATGCCAATCGTTAACCTGATATTTTTTCTCTCAGGTCTTCTAGAATTTCTTCTACATGTTCTTCAACTTCTACCTCTTCAACCCCTCTCAAGGCAGCTATCTCACTAAATGATTTCTTTGGACCTTCTAACCCAAAGACCATTTCTATCAAATCTCGGTCTTCAGCGTCCATCTCGTCCAAATGTTCTGCCAACGCCATTCCGAATTCCTGTGATAAGAAATTCTGACATTCCCGTGGAGTACCCTCAACCATATCTAGCAAAGTTGTATCGCTGTCTTCGGATAGCGGCTTATTCAACGACATCGTATTCTTGAACCGCCGTTTACGTGCTATTGTCTTGCAAGCGAATATATCAGATATCGCCATCCCTGTCAAGGAAGAAATGTATTCTTCTCTTGACATTCCTTTCAGTCTTTCTTTGCGAAACTGTGCGCTTGCGGTTCGAATCTTGCGAAGCTCTTTTTGCCAAAATTGTGAATCTAAATCAGCAATTTCTACGATCATAGCTGCATTGCCTCTGTATCGCATCGACAATCGTTTCTGCAAAGCAAGTACGTGAGCGTCAAAGACATCTTTAATAGATGGCATCATGCATTTACCAGAGGGGTTCTCGCCGCCTTCAAGCATGCCATTATCAATCCAATTATACAAACTCCTTCTAGAAAGTCCTGTGACCTTTGCCAAAGCGCCAACAGGCAGCTTATCTTTCAGTAAATCAAATGTTTCTTGAGGAACAAAATAGTTAGTCTTGCCTCTAGTCCTAATGTGTGGGATGAATCCTTCGCTCATCCAATGATACAAAGCTTTATAGTAACGGTTAACGACCTTGTTGAACTTCTTCTTTGGGCTTGTCGGAACAACATTCTTTGCCATCGTCGTTGCTAGCGATGTCAACGATCTATACGTTTCGCCTTTAACCATCAACATATCGTCGGCAGTATAAGATATCATTTCTTGAGCGATAAAAGCTTGCGTTTCAGGATGAAGTCTCATCTTCCCCGTAAGATCATATTCGCGCTCAAGATTATTGTCTCTTACCAAATACCCAACTGCTTTATCATTGACCCCGAGCCTTTTGGCTAACTCAACTTTTGTAATCCATTTGAGAATGGCTGATTTGTTCTCTTCGGCTAAAGCGAAAACAACCTTCTTGGATATCACATATTTGTATCCTTTGCCAACGAGTTTGGCTGGCAATTCGTAGCGACTAATACGAGCAACCAAGGCGCTTCTCTTAATAAGAAGCTTCTCGCAAACTTCTCGCAATGGAATGAAATTTTCGGGATACTTTTCAATCCATTGAACGGCTCTTTCGTAGTCATTCATCTCTGTCTCCTTCTAAATCGTGGATTAACAGGTTTTGGTTTTGGTCTTTGCATGTCGATTTCATATTTAGCATGGATCTCGGCTTCAGACGGGATGTTTCCTTCGTCTTTGAGAATGTGGATCTCTGCTGCTGTTGCTGCTTCGTCGCCCCATTTTTGACGAACTTCCTCAACGCCTTCTTTATGATGGCGATATAGACGATGGAGTTTAGATGTCCAATAGATACTTGCAAGTTCATCGAGCCATTGATGAACTACAACCCAATCCTTGCCTAGTTGCTCTTCACAATCACGTGCATGTTCTTTCCAGTGAGGCATCCTATCTTCTCTCCGTTTGCTATTGGTGAAAGTTTCTCAATTATTGGCTTAACAAACTCTCTTTCATCTTCTGTTAACGCATACCACCAACTATCCATGGCATCCGCTTGACGTTCCCAAGCCAACTCTTCTTCGTCTGTCCATTCGGAGTCCTTCCTCCCATCGAGGCGCAGCCTAGCGAGTATAGCTACCAACTCAGAATAATACTTGACGTATTCAGCAAGGCGAATGTTTTGCGGCAATTCGCTAAGACCTGAAATGGTTACGGGCAATGGATCAGTTAATTTCACTTCCAAGCACCTCGTACTTTTTGCGAAGCGTTTGCGTTTTGACTGCCGATATTGACAGGAACAAAACGATAAGCGCTTTTGATTTGATTCTGATAATTTTCGGGGAACGTAGATATGTTTACTCGATTCTCCATAACATTGATCGTATCAATATGGAGTTGAGACATATTCGGTAAATCTGCTTGAGTAAAAATTCTTTCGCGTTCCATCTTTATCGCTGCTTCCATCTCGGCAAAAGCGTCTTGCGGCGTTGCGTCTTGCGGCGATTCGTCTTTATACGGTGTATCTGAGTCGTCTGTCATATTATCTCCCCCAGTTTTCAGGGCTGTAGTAATTCACTTATCCTTCAGGAATGCAACCATTCAATTTTTTCACCTTATTATCCAATTCAGGATCTTTATACCCCGTCGAATATGCTAAAGCGGTTCCATCAGACATTGATCCCCAAATTTCATTCAGTTTAGCAACGTCTTGACATCCGCAAGATGGTCCCTCCTGAATAATTACCAAAATTCTCAGTTACCCAAGCAATATTGCCATTTTGTCGAAGTTGAAATCGTAGTAGTTTCTTCCTCTAAAATGTAAACCCGATGTATAAACTCTTAACGAACTAATTTTCTTTCTCCTATTTGGCGGAGGGTGAGGGATTCGAACCCCCGGGAGTGTTACCCCCAACGGTTTT